>Ga0256408_1000820_pt1 | contig 19302 bp, 18 predicted proteins | sample PhyAR1_FD_185998 | JGI IMG/M metagenome (GOLD analysis project Ga0256408, IMG submission 185998) | Leaf surface microbial communities from alfalfa plants in UC Gill Tract Community Farm, Albany, California, United States - DLSL A.R1 | ecosystem: Host-associated > Plants > Phyllosphere >...
TTCCCGGTGGAGCAAGCTCCGGTGGGAAAAGAAGCGTTCGACTTGCATGTATTAGGCACGCCGCCAGCGTTCGTCCTGAGCCAGGATCAAACTCTCATAAATAAAAGTTAGAACAATCTTTCGATTGTTAAGCTCAATTGTTTGCTAGCATATTGCTTGCTTGTTAAAAATGTTTGTTGTCTTGAATTGAATCAAGACGCCCTACACATTTGGTTTGTCTTACTTTGTTCAGTTTTCAAAGGTCTACGTGATAAATGAAACACAACTGTCTCAACTTATCGTTTGTGATTGCCGTAGCAACTTTTATATCTTAGCAAACTCTCAAATGATTGTCAACTATTTTTTAAAAGTTTTTCGAACTCTTTTTTCACGAGGTCGTTTTAGCAACTCACTTATAATAACTTGTTGTTTGTTATTTGTCAATCACTTTTTTTGTCTTTTTCTTTGCGAAACTAACTTCAATCAGTGAATCACCCAAAAGCAACTTCGTTATCTTATCATGTGTCAACAAACATGTCAATCACTAATTTTAAGAATCGATTTGTTTGTTTTCCGTTCTTTCGAACAAATAATAATATACCAACATCAATTTTGAAAGTCAACTAAAAAAAGGCTGATTTATCAACATTTTTAAGAGAGTCGATCATTAAAAACAGGAAGCACAAAATCATTCGTTTTTTACGTGTTTTTTCTCCTATTTAAACTAGTTTCACTATGATAATGTTCATCTTTTCATTTGCTTGATCAAATTTCTTTTTCATACTATTATTGTGTAAGTGTTCTCAATTTATTACTTCGTTTAAATGATGTTTCTCCTTGATTTAAATCACTTTCTATTTTTGACTCCTCTTTTATCTTAGATTTCCCCCCTTCTCCCCCCTCTTCTTCTAAAATTTTCCTTAACAAAGCGCTGCTTTTATCTATTTATCTTTTTTTTTGCTAAAATATTAAGAGTAAACACATTAATCGATGGAGGATCTATTTATGAAAATATTAATCGCAGATGACGACAAGGAAATTGTTGAATTACTTAGTATCTACGTACACAATGAAGGCTACGAAGCAGTAAAAGCCTATGATGGAAAAGAAGCATTATCAAAAGTACGAACAATCCCTGATATTGAATTACTTATTCTAGACATCATGATGCCTGAAATGGATGGCATGCAAGTGGTCAAAGAATTAAGAAAAGAATCACAAATCCCTATCATTATGTTAACAGCGAAAACGACTGATATGGATAAAATCAAAGGGTTAGTTGCTGGTGCAGATGATTATGTGACGAAACCATTTAATCCTCTTGAGGTAATGGCTCGTGTGAAATCTTTGTTACGTCGCACAAAAATGCAAGTGACGCCGGATCAACCGGATGTCCTAGAAGTAAATGCCTTGATCATCAATAAAGACTCACATGAAGTCAAAACAATCGATGGAAAAGAAATCCAACTGACTGCCTTAGAATTTGGTATTCTATATCTTCTTGCAAGTCATCCTAACCATGTATTCAGTGCAGATGAAATCTTTGAGCGTGTCTGGAAACAAGAAAGTATTGTCTCTGCTAAAACAGTAATGGTTCATGTTAGTCATTTAAGAGACAAGATCGAAGAAGCAACAGGTGGAGAAAAAGTCATTCAAACCGTTTGGGGAGTGGGCTATAAAATTGATGCAAGATAAAAAAGTGATCGAAAAACGACGCCGGATCAATCTGACATCTAAAGAAATCAGTGAATTATTAGCAGAAGGAATCATTACGATCATCCTTCTGCTTCTATTGAATGTAGCGATGTTGGTCATTATCAGTTCGATCATCAGTAGTTCACCTTCTTTGACAAATGCTATTTGGGATTCTAAAAATATTTTTGCCCAGCGTTTAGATAGTGATTTGTTTTGGAATGGTCGAAACTTTATTTTTCCTGTTTTCTTTCTATTAGATGTTGGTGTATTATACTGGCGATTGATTCGTCGCTACCGACAAATGCAATTACGACATATTATTAGCGAATTACATTATATCGCTAATGGCAATTATGACCATCGTATCCCTTTCGAATTAAGTGGCGATCTTAGTCGTGTAGTCAAAAGTATCAATGGCTTAGTGGATAGTACGGTGGCGGCGATTGAAGATGAACGTAAAATTGAAAAATCAAAAGACGAACTGATTACAAACGTCAGTCATGATATTCGCACACCTTTAACATCAATTATTGGCTATTTAGGTCTTATTGAAGATGGTCAGTACCAAACAGAAGAAGATTTGTTGAAATATACCCATACTGCTTATGTCAAAGCGAAACAAATGAAATCATTGGTAGAAGATTTGTTCGAGTATACCAAGGTACGTCAGCCGGCGGTTCCTGTGAATTTTTCTGCATTTGATTTGATCCAATTGATTGAACAATTAGCAGCTGATTTTGAACTAGAAGCTTCTAAAAAGGATATCCAAATTTTTGTTGAATCTCCAATCAATTCACTGATCATGGATGGTGATACCGAAAAGTTAGTTCGCGTATTCAATAATTTATTAACGAATGCCCTAAAATATGGCAAAGGAGCTACTAAAATCATCATTGAAATTGAACAACTTGGTTCAGAAGTCATCGTTGTTGTCAAAAACAATGGTACCATGATTCCCCAACAAGCCATTGACAATCTATTTGATCGATTTTACCGCGTGGAAGAATCCCGTTCACAAGAAACTGGCGGAACAGGGCTTGGTCTAGCCATTGCACAAAGTATCGTAGCATTACATGGTGGCTATATCTATGCGAAGTCAGATCAAGATTGGACGTCTTTTATCATGCATTTCCCGCTTAAAAAAAATGAAAAGTTAGTCGGCAATCTGACAGAACATATTGACGGAAACTAAATTTTTCGCTATTCTTAGGATACAAATAAAAGAAAACAGTGAACCCAGTACATTTTATTTTTTTCAAGAGAGCTGATGGTTGGTGCAAATCAGTAAAAAATAATTTCGAAGTTCCAGTTCACCTATTGTGCCTTTCGAAATAAGAAAGGTCGGTAACAGCCGTTATCTGTTTACAAGTGCAGTCTCAGTAGACTGAACTTGGGTGGTACCGCGAAACTCAAACCAGTTCGTCCCAAGATATTTCTTTGGATGAGCTGGTTTTTTTTATACAAAAAAGGAGGAAAAGAAATGTTAGATATTAAAATGATCCGTCAAAATGTTGATTATGTACAAGAAAAATTAACGTCACGTGGCGTTAAAAAAGAAATCTTAGCGGAGTTTGTGGAGTTAGATGAATCTCGTAGAAAATTGTTGGTTGAAAGTGAAGAATTGAAAAAATATCGTAATGATGTATCTGCTGAAATTGCCCAATTAAAGCGTAATAAAGAAGATGCAACTGCGAAGATCGCTGAAATGAAAGAAGTCGGTGGGAAAATCAAAGCACTAGATGAAGAAGTTGCACAAGTTGATGAAAAATTACAACAAATCGCTACAACTCTCCCAAATTTGCCTCATGACACTGTGCCGGTGGGTAAAGATGAAGAGGATAACGTGGAAGCTCGTCGTTGGAGTGAACCTCGTCAATTTGCTTTTGAACCAAAACCTCACTGGGAAATTGCTGAAAATCTAGGTATTCTTGATTTTGAACGTGGGGCAAAAGTATCAGGAAGCCGCTTTGTTTACTATAAAGGATTAGGTGCTCGCTTAGAACGTGCCCTTTATAATTTTATGTTAGATCAACACGTCTATGAACATGGCTATACTGAAATGATGACACCTTATGCTGTCAACAGCCAAGCCATGTTTGGTACTGGTCAATTTCCTAAATTTAAAGAAGATGTTTTCCAATTAGCTGATACAGATTTAACCTTGATCCCAACAGCCGAAGTTCCTTTAACAAACTACTACAGCAATGAAATCTTAGCAAAAGAAGATTTACCTGTTTACTTCACTGCACTTAGCCCAGCATTCCGTTCAGAAGCAGGTAGTGCCGGTCGTGATACTCGTGGATTGATTCGTCTTCATCAGTTCAATAAAGTAGAAATGGTGAAATTCGCTGATGCAGAACATTCATATGAAGAACTTGAAAAAATGACCGCTGACGCAGAGGACATTTTGAAGAAACTACACTTACCTTACCGTGTTATGACATTATCAACTGGAGATATGGGCTTCTCAGCAGCGAAAACGTACGATTTAGAAGTATGGATTCCTGCACAAGATACGTATCGTGAAATCAGTTCTTGCTCAAACTGTGAAGATTTCCAAGCGCGCCGTGCGATGATCCGTTACCGAGATGCTGATGGAAAAATCCATTATGCACATACATTAAATGGTTCTGGTTTAGCAGTTGGCCGTACGGTTGCTGCCATCCTTGAAAACTATCAAAATGAAGATGGTTCAGTCACAGTTCCAGAAGTACTCGTGCCTTACATGGGGAACCTAAAAGTAATCAAATAAACAATAAAGCAGCTAAGTGATTCGTTGGCACGAATTGCTTAGCTGCTTTTTTATGATCAAAAAGTTTGATTATGATTCTACAGAATAGTTTGGTGCTTCTTTCGTAATTTGTACATCATGCGGATGAGATTCTTTCAGCCCACTGCCACTCATTTGAATGAACTGTGCATCATCTCTTAATTGTTTTAGGTTTGCTGATCCAACATAACCCATCCCTGATTTTAAACCACCAATCATTTGGAAGAGAATGTCTGCCACGCTTCCTTTGTACGCTACGCGGCCTTCAATACCTTCTGGCACTAACTTATTGGCTTCATTCGTGCCACCTTGGAAGTAACGGTCTTTTGATCCTTTTTCCATGGCGCCTAATGAACCCATTCCACGGTACGTCTTGAAACGACGACCTTGATAGATTTCAAATTCACCTGGAGATTCATCAGTACCTGCCAACATACTACCTAACATGACCGCATGTCCACCCGCTGCTAAAGCTTTGACGATATCACCAGAATATTTAATCCCACCATCTGCAATAATGGTTTTTCCATATTGGCGTGCAACTGAAGCTGCATCGTAAATAGCTGTTAATTGAGGAACACCCACACCAGCAACCACACGTGTCGTACAAATCGAACCTGGTCCGATACCTACTTTCACCACGTCAACACCTACATCGTATAAAGCTTTTGTTGCTTCTGCTGTTGCTACATTACCAGCAATCAATGTTGCATCTTTAAATGTGGTACGAATTTCTTGGATTTTACGGATCACACCTGCGCTATGTCCATGCGCCGTATCAATGACAATGGCATCTGCGCCAGCATCAAGTAAAGCTTGTGCACGTTCAAATGTGTCGCTAGTGACACCAACTGCGGCAGCTACCAACAAACGACCATGTTCATCTTTTGCTGCATTTGGAAACTCGATCACTTTTTCGATATCTTTGATCGTGATCAAACCACTTAATCGGCCTGCATCATCAACGATCGGTAGTTTTTCGATTTTATGTTGTTGTAAGATTTTTTCTGCATCTTTTAGAGAAGTGCCTACTGGGGCTGTTACTAAGTTTTCTTTTGTCATGACTTCACTGATTTCGATATGGAAGTCTGTAACAAAACGCATATCACGGTTTGTAATGATTCCTACTAATTTGCGGTTTTCCAATGTTTCAACGATTGGCACACCACTGATACGGTATCTGCTCATCAATTCTTCAGCATCTGCGACCAAGTGTTGTGGTGTCAAGAAGAATGGGTCAATGATTACGCCACTTTCAGAACGTTTCACTTTACGTACTTCATCTGCTTGTTCGCTGATTGTCATGTTTTTATGGATGACACCTAGGCCACCCTGTCTTGCCATAGCAATCGCCATTTTGCTGTCAGTAACTGTATCCATACTTGCACTGATGATAGGAATATTCAATTTGATATTTTTTGCTAATTGTACACTCATATCCACTTCGTTTGGTAACACGTGACTTTCTGCTGGTATCAATAAGACATCATCAAAAGTAAATCCTTTTTTCGTGAACTTTGTTTCCCAGTTGGACATTTTTAGTACCACTCCTCTTGTTTAGTTTATCTACTAAAATAATCGATTTTCTTTTGTAAGTCAACAACTTCTACTAATCCCTTGTTTTTTCTAAGGAACTACTCAGTGAATCCTAAAAAAAGAGCGTACTAGCATAATGAAGCGTCTCCTAATATTTGATCAAAATCAAATGTTAGTTAGCGCTTTCGTCTTACACTGCACGTTCTTTTTTCTTACTCAATATTTTTACTAAACTGAAACGAGTACACTTCAAGAAAGAAAAGATGCGATTCACTTTTTAAACATTTGCTTCGATCGATTCTTTGATCTTTTCAATCTCATTCAAATAATATAGTTTATAGGGAATGCTTAAGCCTTTTTTCTTCGTCTCTTCGTCAAGATACTTTTCATCGACATCTGTATACACAAATAAATCAGCAGTTAGTGTCTCCGGCTTTCTTGTATTATAGCTAATGAAATCCAGCTCGATTTCTGGCCCTAAAACAGACCGCATTTCTTTTTGAAACTTTCTTCCATGCCCAAGAATAAATTGTCCAGTTTTGATTCCGGCATAACCAAACAGAGGCACTCCGTCAGCATTGATAGTAAATATCCATTTGACTTTTTTCATATTCATTCACCCCTCCTCGTTTAACTATCTTGCTCAACATGTTTTTTAATATCAGTGATTGTCTCTTTTCTTTGATAGTAACACTATTTTTTATAATAATAAAAAATAATCTTTCAATCTCATGATTGCCTTTGTGAGATGGATAGAAGATAAAAAAAAGAATGTGCCAGCATGACGCTACACATTCTTTTTTTATTTATCTTCTCGTAAGTCACATAATTTCTAGGTCCAATGAACTATCTTCTTGGAACAGAAAGACTGCCAACGATGCCATATTTTTTCTTTAAGTAGTAACGCAACGCAAGAGCCGCTGCACCGATGATGATGATCACCACTGGATCTAATAATGGGTTAACAATTGGTGGCAATAAGGTTGTTGCTGAAAAAGCAATGACCCAGATCAATGTCGTTCCACCTAGAATCAACAAGGTTTTACCCATCCCTGGTTTTTTACTGCGATCAGCACCTGGATACTCGTATTGGTAAATATACTTGTACATCAAGTAAAAGACCCATCCACCAATAGCTGAACCTAGTACAAGTGTGGTGATTCCATAAGCAGGCGTTGTTTCACGTGAAAACAATCCAGTGATTGCGATCATGACACTCAATAATCCGAGTAAGAGTAATGTATTGTCCAACCACATCAACGTTGGCGTCGAAGAAGTTTTCACTTCAACCGGTTTATTGATGATTGCTTCTGTTCTTTCAGATACCGTTCCAAATAATTGGCGGGCTGTTTTCCCACCTTTTTGTTCGGATACTAAAACGGGTAACATCTCATGCAAAGCCGTTACTTTTTCTTCTTCTGATAAATTCGCTGCTTCTAGCGACTTCTTTAAGTCAAAAATATATTGTTGATTACGTTTTGTTAGTTGTTCTTCTAACTGCGCATTTTCTTTTACGATTTCGCGTAACTGTTCTGCTTCCATTATTTTACAGTCCTCCTTAGACGCTGACGGTTGTCACAAAAGACATTTTAACATATCACATACACCGTATGATAGCCTTTTTATACATTAAAACGGAATAACATAACGTCGCCATCTTGAACGACATAGTCTTTCCCTTCTAATCGTACACGTCCTGCTTCTTTCGCTGCGTGCATCGTTCCGTATTGGTCTAAATCTTCAAATGAGACTGTTTCTGCACGGATAAAGCCACGTTCAAAATCGGTATGGATGATTCCTGCAGCTTGTGGCGCTTTGATTCCTTTTTTGAACGTCCACGCACGAACTTCTTGTTCACCTGCTGTAAAGTATGTTGCTAATCCTAATAGGTCATACGCCGCACGAATCAATTGATCCAACCCTGACTCTTCAATGCCTAATGCTTCAAGAAACTCTGCTTTATCTTCGTCGTCCAGCTCAGCAATTTCTTCTTCTGCTCTGGCGCTAACGACAATAACTTCTGCGTTTTCTTCTGCAGCAAAATTGCGGACTGCTTGAACATATTCATTCGCATCTGCATTTGCTACTTCATCTTCTGCCACATTCGCAACATACAAGATCGGTTTTGTTGTTAACAAGAATAAAGATTTAACGATTTTTTGTTCTTCTTCTGTAAATTCGATCGAACGTGCTGAACGTCCATCTTCTAATACTGGTTTGATTTTCTCCAACACCGCTAATTCAGCGACTGCATCTTTATCTTTTGTTTTTGCAATTTTTGCCACACGTGTATAGCGCTTCGTCACTGACTCTAAATCTGCTAAGACAAGCTCTAGATTGATCGTATCAATATCTGCTAAAGGATCGACGCGTCCTTCTACGTGTGTGATGTTGTCATCGTCAAAACAACGAACAACATGACAGATTGCATCTACTTGGCGAATATGACTTAAAAATTGGTTTCCTAATCCTTCACCTTTACTTGCACCCTTAACGATTCCAGCAATGTCTGTAAATTCAAAGGTTGTTGGTACAGTTTTCTTTGGTTTTACTAATTCTGTTAAACGTTGTAAACGCCAATCAGGTACTTCAACCATTCCAATATTTGGATCAATAGTCGCAAAAGGATAGTTGGCAGCCTCTGCTCCCGCCTTTGTAATTGCATTGAACAAAGTTGATTTTCCTACGTTGGGTAAACCCACAATTCCAGCAGTTAATGCCATAAATTCATTCACTCTTTCTCTACATTTTTTTCAAGTACTTTTTTCATTTTTTTCTCAAATTCTCGACGGGTCATCATCACGATATGACCGCAATTCATACATTTGATTTTGATATCAGCGCCCATTCGGATGATTTCCCAACGGTTCGTTTGACAAGCATGAGGTTTTTTCATTTCTACGATATCATGTAAGTCGTACATAACATAGCCTCCCTCTGTTTATTCTTCATCAAATTGAATATTTAGAATATCAAGAATTCTAGTTAAATCATTTTGTGAAAGATATTCGATTTCGATTTTACCTTTCCCATTCTTTTCTTGGATGGCGACACTTGTTCCAAATTTATCCATCAAGCGATCTTCACTCTCACGGATATAATACGGTTTTTCCTTCGCTAAACGTGGAATTTTTTTCTTTTCTTGCCCATCATTTTGATTCAGCTCGGAAACGATCTGCTCTAATTGTCGAACCGTTAGATTTTCTGTTACGACACGATTGGCTAATTTTAATATCAATTGTTTATTTTTTAATCCAAGTAACGTACGAGCTTGTCCCATAGATAATCGTTGATCTTGGACCATTTCTTTCACTAAATCAGGCAATGTCAATAAACGCAAATAGTTTGCGATATAAGGACGACTTTTCCCTAAACGACTTGCGACTTCAGCTTGTGTCAACTTTAAGTTCTTCATCAACATCTCATAAGCTTCTGCTTCTTCTAAAGGATTCAAGTCTTCACGTTGTAAGTTTTCTAAAACTGCAACTTGCATCATCGCTTCTTCGTCGAAATCCCTGACAATTGCAGGAATTGTTTCTTTGCCAGCTAACTTAGACGCTCGGAAACGACGTTCACCTGCGATGATCTCATACCCTTTCACCGATGAACGACGAACAATGATCGGTTGAAAGACACCGGAGTACTCGATCGAGTTCGCTAATTCTTGCAATGATACTTCTTCAAATGTTTTACGTGGTTGATACGGATTAGGACGCAATTCGTTTAGTGGCAACTGAATAACAGTTTCATCTTTCACGTTGACTGTTTCTAAATTTTCCAAATCTTGAAACAGCGCGTCGATTCCCCGACCTAGTCCTTTACTTTTCTTCACGATCGACCACTTCCTTTGCTAATGCTTGATACACTTCAGCGCCTCTGGAACGCGGATCATAATCAATGATAGGTTTTCCATGACTTGGTGCTTCTGACAAACGAATGTTTCGAGGAATCACTGTGTCATACACTTTTTCACGGAAATACTTCCGTACTTCTTCTACCACTTCATTCCCTAGATTCGTTCGAGCGTCATACATCGTCAATAATACCCCTTCGATTTCCAATTCAGGGTTGAAGTGTTTTTGTACCAAGCGAACAGTATTCAGTAGTTGACTTAACCCTTCTAACGCATAGTACTCACACTGCACAGGGATCAAAATCGAATCACTTGCAGTAAATGAGTTGATGGTTAGATGACCTAAAGATGGCGGGCAATCAATTAAAATGTAGTCATACTGATCGTTGACTTCAGCCAGTGAACTTTTTAAACGTGATTCTCTTGCCATCATTGAGGTTAATTCAATCTCCGCTCCCGCTAATTGAAGAGTGGCAGGCACAATACTCAAGTTTTCATGTTCAGTAGCAATTGTCGCTTCAGCAATTGGTAACTCATTGACTAATACATCATAAATATCTTGTGTCACATCAGGTTTACGAATGCCTACTCCGCTAGTGGCATTTCCTTGTGCATCCATATCTACTAGCAACACTTGTTTACCTAAACTTGCTAAACAAGCACCTAGATTTACAGTTGTCGTTGTTTTACCAACGCCGCCTTTTTGATTTGCAACGGATATAATTTGTGCCATCTCTTCTCCTCCTACTTGATTGGTTGCTTATTCGGCAACCCAGGTTTTCTTGGATACTTCTTCGGTGTTGGTTTCTTTTTCTGTATGATCAGAATGTGGCGTTTGTCCGAGATTTTAGGTAGTTCGATTGCTTGCTCACCAATAAATTTACCACCTAATTGCGCAATCGCTGGTTTCGCTTCTGCCAATTCTTCTTCACTTTTCGCAGCTTTCAGTGCATAGAAATAACCCTCTTGTTTCACTAATGGTAAACACAGTTCCGTCAATACATTCAAACGTGCCACTGCACGAGCAGTCACAAAATCAAATGATGCACGGAATTGCGGATTTTGTCCAAATGTTTCTGCACGATCATGGTAAAGAGACGCATCGATTTCTAATTGATTCGTTAACTCAGTTAAAAAAGTGATTCGCTTATTCAAGGAATCAACAATCGTTATTTGTAACTCAGGAAAAGCAATTTTTAAAGGAATACTTGGGAACCCAGCTCCTGAGCCGACGTCACATAAAGTCAGGCCAGTTGAAAAATCAACATCAAATGCCAACGTCAATGAATCATAAAAGTGTTTTAAGTAAACTTCTTCTCGATCAGTGATCGCCGTCAAATTCATTTTTTCATTCCACTCCACTAATAAATGAAAATAACGGTCAAACTGCGCCATTTGCTTATCCGATAAATGAATGTCTTTTTCTGCCAAGACTTGGCGAAATTCTTCTGGTGTCATAATTTGTCCTTTCATTGTGAAACAGCTAATTGTTTCACAGAATCTCTTCCTACTTTAACGCAAAATGAGTCGAGTTGCAATCTTTCTATATATAAATTTAAAGGAGGTTATGCCAAATTTGGAAGTAGGTAAATCCTACGTCTAAAATAAAAAAATAATCAACCCCCGAACAACACAAAAAGAGTGTTCTGCCCATTGCTCACACTCCTTTATTTTCTATTATTTAGTTAGACAACAGTCACTTCTCAATTGGGCTTTTATCGATCGTTCACTTTTATAGCAAGTGTTAGAACAATTGATTCGCTAATTCTTTGTCACGTGCCACCATTTCATTGATTTTTTGGGTAATTTCATCGGCGAGTGTTTGAAACTGTTCTGACATCTGATCAATTTGGCGGATCTTATCTCTAAATTCCTGTGTCGGTTCATCGACGATCTCCCATTTCGTACAACCAACTTCGGCTAATGTTTCAATCACCTCGTTATAGGTCAAATGGGGCGTATAATTGCGTATTCTTCCCAACCAGTCATTCCATAAGTCTTCCAACCCGGTGATCCCGTTTTGGTAAATCACACGAACATTTCCCATTGCCTCGTCAAATTTACTAGCAGCCGTCCGTACTACAGCTAATGCTTGGCTATCCTCTAAATAAATTTTTTCTGACCGAGAAAGTCCGTCGCCACTTGCAGTCAGCTTCTGCCGTAACTCTTTTAATGTCAAGAATTCTTTGATTTGAACCTTGAGCCACTCATTTTCTTCTTTCAAACGCTTGATTTCATCTAGCGTATGCTCACCACTGACTGCTAGTAATTTGATCATTGCTTCGTTTTCCAAAAGTGTTTGTTGCCACAAAGTTGGGGCTAACAAGATACTTCCATTACCATCTACGTATACAATGATCTGGTCATGCTTATCGATATAATTTCCCTCTTCATCTGTTCTGAATTGATCCAGCGAATGTCCAAATGTTTCCCAGCCCGAATTGTCGATTCCAAAACTATTGATTGGAAGCATCCCTTTCCCACCAGTGAAAAGCCCACTCGTGACGACATCCGAAGTGTCGTAGATATTGATCAGGGTACCGTTGTGATTATCAAATAATGCTTGTGCAAGCCCTGGTCCTGCCGCGCCGTACGTCACACTGTCATAACCATTGAGCCCTGCGACAAAAAGAGCTTTAGCGCCACCTAATGAGTGCCCTGTCGTTGAGATCGTATAGCCAGCTGATTTGGGATACTGCTTTTCAATTTCACAGGCATAGTTTAAAGCGGAGACAAATGCGCCATCTGGATGTTTATTACTTCGACCAATTTCCTCAAGGTTAGTATGCCAATCTTTGAGCGAAGTCGTGCCAGCATAGGCAATCGTCAGGTTTTTGGTGATGACGGAGTCGGGGAAGCCATTGACTTTCTTTAGCTCTTCATCATCAAATGTCTTATACCGATCCTTAAGTTCAGCAACAACCATTGCCTGCGTACTGTTTTTCTTTGGTTTAGATTCATTACCTATTTTATCTTTATCTGTATTTAAAGTTCCTATAACGATATGGTTTGTTCCAAGAGGTTTATCGCCATAATTTACCTTGCCACTTTCTAATTGATATATAAATTCAGATAAGTATCTATTTTGATCCATTAATTTATTCCTCCTGTATAATAAACAATTTGATCATCTGAGATATCAATCCCTTTTTCTTCCTTTCTTTCATTAATAAAATAAGGTCCTTGACCTCTGCCACTAGTTATTCTGTAAATAAACTTATCTGTTTCTGCAGATCTTGTGTTTAACAATACTTCTTCTTGATAAACATCATTAACTGTGAAATAGATGACTAATGAATTCATCGGACTAACCGAATATCCAGTAAATTCTATCTTCTCAATATCCGAATACTCTCTGATACTCAACATTTTTTCTAAATATTCTTCCGTTGTTATTCCTTCTTCTTTTTGATATTCTTCTACGATTTCCTTTTGTTTCTCACTATCTCTCGTATAAATTCGATAGTTATTGTACACATAATTCGCCAGATCTTTCTGTATTTCCAGCAATTCTTGGTGATCTTCTTCCCTTTTATCCATATGCATCTTCCCTCCGACTCCTCCTAAAATAATGATTACTAACACACCTAACCAATGCCGTTTTTTCATAGATCCTCCTTTCAGTTAGCTACTATTTTTGTCAATGCTTCACAATAAGATACGTATACTTCATTTTATTCTGCGATCACATTTCAATATCAAGTTATTTTATGTATACTTATAGAGAGAAAGACAAGGGTTGTGACGTATGTTCATCTATACAGCTCATCTCAATTTATTATAACAAAAATAAGGAGGTTTTTTAGATCGGAATAAAAATAAAATTGTTATTTTTTAAATTTTTAATGCTGCTTTCTTGCCTGTTTTTTTCTCGTTGGTTTTTCATGCGTTATCTCTATTATTATTCTATTACGCTTTTTCCACCATCTGGCCCTGTCGATTTTTGGGTTCCTTTCTTCTTAGTGATAATTATTGCACTCTCCCTTTATGTCAGTCTACAGTGTGTTTTTACTAGAAAAATCTATCGGGAATGGCTAATATTTTTTTCTTTTCTCTATCTCTCTTTTCTCATTTATTTACTTTTCTTGAAAAATATTGGGATACGAGGCGTAGAATTTCAATTATTTTCATGGGTGAAGGATTTGATTTATGGTGATCCAATGATTGTGCTGTTTAATATTTTACTGTTTCTACCTCTAGGCTGGTTTTTACCATTAAGTTGGAAGAATACTATCTTAGTCATTTCATCTGTCATAGGCATTGAATGGATCCAATATTTCTTTTACCTAGGCATCTTTGATTTAGGGGATGTTTTTGTAAATACTTGTGGGTTTCTTATTGGTGCATGTATAAATAGGTGGCTGATCATTCGATTGGATATTCAGGTTTCTTCTTTTTTACATAAGTGATTTACTCTATGTTCTTGCTAATGAAAAAACAGCCGACGAATCAATCATTCGTCAGCTGTTTTTTTATTTAGTGCTTTATTTAAGCAGATGTTTCCACTTTCACGATTTTGCCTAGGTCAAACAAAAAAGCCGGACGCATCCGACTTTTTTAGGTGCATACCGAAGTAATACACCGCTATTTAGTATACTCATGATACCACGAGCAATATACAGAGTAAAGCAAAAAAATTCTAACCATTTGAAATATACTCTTTTAGCCCCGCTATTTTCTTTCTAGCATCTGTTCCTAGTATTTCACTGTAGGCTTTCATTGGAATAGAGGCATATAGAAGTTCTCTCTTTTTATCAAACTGTGATACCACACGGCTCAGTTCTGTTTTTGTTGTATATTGCTTCTTCATTAAAAATATAAGCAACACTAAAAAATCTACTATGCTTTCAAAATCAATGTTTTTAATCCCTGTAGAATTTTCTAAATATTTTATAAGTTGAGAAGAAAAGTTGCTGTTGTTAAATCTGCAATCAAAAATCATAGAATTATGCATTGTTGCATTTCTAATACCTGTTAAACAGAAAATTATATTTTCTAACATTCTACCATTCTGATTAAAACCAGTATGATGCATATTCATATCTTGAGTAAATTCAATTCTATATGAAATATTCATACAAGAGATAAAATTTCCAAACTCACCCATAGTTATTACTTCAAAGTATGCCCATAATGGAAGTGGTTTACTGCTATGGAAAAAATGCTGAATACATGGATGTCCTTTAGAGTAGTTATACGCAATAGTACTGTCTATTTTGTTACGTAACTCCAATTTTTTATTTAAATATTTTTTATATTCTTTATTCCCTACAGGTTTTGCCTCATAATCATTTAATTTATTTTGATAAATACTTTCCATATCAGAATTGTTATCCTTAACTAAATAATCAATTAAACGATTTTTTAATGAGGTTTCAATTCGTACTAGTAATGGATAAAATATCGTTTTTACTTCTATATCAAAATCATAGATAGCTTTCACTTCCTGAAAATTATTATAATTTTGTAAATTAGAACTCTTTTTTATGTATCTACTCGCCTTGTAGCCATGATAATATCCCATGTTTAATAGTGCTTGTTTCTCAGTGCTTCCATTGATCTCTACTCCATGAGAATTTCTAATATGTCTCATTAAACCATCAGTACTTTTTCCTTTTTCTACCACTCACTACAACTTCTTTAGATTTAAATTGTTAGAATATTATAGCATTCGGCTTTACTCCTTTACAATGTAGTCATGTCATCATTGGTCAGTTAGCACCTGTATTGTAAAATTATCCATCATTATTTTTTTATTTATTAAGGCGTATCTGAAAACTCATAAAAATACACCCAATTAGCTCATTCACAGTTAATAGAAATGTGAATATGCAATAAAAGCTAACAAAAAAAGGAACTTCCACTACAAAGGCTACCTTGATAAAGTAGCTAGGAAGTTCCCTAAATATGAAAATAATCAAAGTCCATTGGTTTAGAAAGACCCATGCGACCTTGCTCTTTGAGGCTGGTGCACAAATAAAAGATAGACTAGAACATTCTTTACATGAATAGCTGAGAAATCGAGCCAGTCGACACGTTAATAATTCATTTAGTATCATGAATTATTAACGTGTCACTGCTTTACACTTCCACTTTCGCAATCTTCCCTTGTTCGATGTAGACCATCAAGATGCTTAGGTCTGCTGGATTGACACCGCTGATGCGGCTTGCTTGTGCGATGGTTTCTGGACGGATTTTTTGAAGCTTTTGTTTTGCTTCCGTTGCTAATCCGTTGATCGCAGCGTAGTCAATGTTTTCTGGGATGCGTTTGGCTTCCATCCGTTTTAGTTTTTCTACTTTTTCTAATGCTTTTTTGATGTATCCTTCGTATTTTAGTTGAATTTCAACTTGTTCGATTTCTTTACGTGTTAACTCCGCATTTTCTGGAATAAATCGTAATAGATCGGCATAGGTGATTTCTGGACGACGCAAGAAATCACTTGCTAGCACACCATCTTTTAATGGTGCAGCATTTAATTCTGCTAAAAAGGCTTGGACTTCTGCTGTCGGTTTGATACGAACGTTCATCAAACGTTTGATTTCTTGTTCAACTGCTGCTTTCTTTTTCAAGTAAGCAGCGTATTGATCTTCTTTTACTAAACCGATCTGGTGACCCATTTCTGTTAGGCGTAGATCAGCATTATCATGACGAAGAAGTAAACGATATTCTGCCCGGGATGTCAGTAAGCGATAAGGTTCATTCGTTCCTTTTGTGACTAAATCATCGATCATGACACCGATATAGCCGTCACTACGTTTGATGACTAATGGCTCTTTTCCTTGAACCTTCAACGCTGCATTGATTCCTGCAATCAGCCCTTGTCCCGCTGCTTCTTCATATCCACTTGTCCCATTGGTTTGACCGGCCGTATAAAGATTTTCTACGACTTTCGTTTCTAATGTTGGACGCAACTGGTGTGGTTCGACCACATCGTACTCAATGGCATAGCCCGTACGCATCATTTCTGCTTTTTCTAATCCAGCAATCGAATGCAACATATCCACTTGGACGTCTTCTGGAAGTGAAGTTGAAAGCCCTTGAACATACACTTCTTCTGTATTCAATCCTTCTGGTTCTAAAAAGAGTTGATGACGTGGTTTGTCTGCAAAACGGACGATTTTGTCTTCAATTGAAGGACAGTAACGTGCGCCGACGCCTTCAACGATTCCTGTAAACATTGGTGCGCGGTGCAGATTATCACGAATGATTTGATGGGTCGTTTCACCTGTATAAGTCAACCAACAAGGTTCTTGTTCTAAGTTATAGGCACTGTCCGGTGTGGCAAAGCTAAAATGATTTGGCTCCTTGTCTCCCGGTTGTTCTTCTGTGACAGAGTAATCGATCGTACTTGATTTCACACGTGGAGGCGTTCCGGTTTTAAAACGATCAATGGCAAAACCTAATTCTTTTAAGTGATTGGCTAAACCAATTGATGGTTGTGAGTTATTCGGACCAGACGAATATTTTAATTCACCGATAATAATCTCACCACGTAATGCGGTACCCGCAGTGATAACGACTGCTTTTGAACGATAACTTGCACCAGTTGAAGTCACTACACCACGACAAACCCCATCTTCAACGATCAATTCTTCAACGATTCCTTGTCTTAATGTCAAATTCTCTTCTTTTTCGATCGTATGTTTCATTTCACTGGCGTAGGCATGCTTATCTGCTTGCGCACGTAACGCTCGAACAGCAGGTCCCTTCCCAGTGTTCAACATTCTCATTTGAATGTATGTCTTATCAATATTTTTACCCATTTCGCCGCCTAGTGCATCAATTTCACGTACGACAACGCCTTTGGCTGGACCACCGACGGAAGGGTTACATGGCATAAATGCTACCATATCTAAATTGATCGTTAACAGTAACGTTTTTGTCCCCATGCGTGCAGCAGCCAAAGCGGCTTCTGAACCAGCATGTCCTGCACCGACAACGATCACATCATATTCTTCTGCTTGATAATGATTCAAGAACTGTTCCTCCTTTATTTTCCAAGACAAAATTGACTAAACAATTGTGTGATCAATTCATCTTGAACACTATCTCCTACGACTTCACCAAGGTAATCCCAGCAGCGAGTCATATCCATTTGAACGAGATCAACAGGCATACCCGCATCGATTCCTGCGATCACTTCTTGCAAAGAGATGGCCGCTTTTTCGAGCAAGGCAATATGACGGGTATTGGATACATAAGTTGCATCTCTTTCACCAGTTTGCCCACCAAAGAACAACTCAGAGATGGCCGTTTCTAATCGGTCCAATCCTTCATTATTGGCAACCGAAACAGCGAATACTGGTTCATCCTCGATCAATGATAAAAGCTTGTCTTCCTCTAATTGTTTCGGTAAATCAGTTTTATTCAATAGAATGATCCGTTTCAATCCTTTTGTTGCTTCCAACAACTGTTCATCTTCAATCGTCAACGGCTCGCTTTGATTCAAGACAAGTAAGATTAATTCAGATTCTGCCAAGGCTTTACGACTACGAGCCACACCGATTTGTTCCACGATATCTTCTGTTTCCCGAATACCAGCTGTGTCGATTAGTTTCAACGGTACGCCACGAACATTGACGTATTCTTCAATCACATCTCTTGTCGTTCCCGCAATATCCGTTACGATGGCTTTTTCTTCTCGTAATAAATGGTTCAGTAAGCTTGATTTCCCAACATTGGGGCGACCAATAATCGCTGTACTTAACCCTTCTCGCAAGACCTTGCCTTGTTGTGATGTTGCTAAAAGAACTTCGATACGTTTTTGGATCATCTGCGCTTTTTCTAATAGAAGTTTTGTCGTCAATTCTTCAACATCATCATATTCAGGGTAGTCGATATTCACTTCCACTTGTGCTAATGTCTCTAAAATCTCTTGTCGAAGGGAACGGATCAATGCAGACAGATTCCCATCTAATTGGTTCAACGCGACACCCATCGCCTTGTCTGTTTTCGCACGGATCAGATCCATGACTGCTTCAGCTTGGGATAAATCAACACGTCCATTTAGAAAGGCACGCTTTGTAAATTCTCCTGGCTCTGCTAAACGTGCGCCTTCTCTTAATAGAAGCTGTAAAATTTGATTGACGACAACGATGCCCCCATGACAATTGATTTCTACAACATCTTCTCGGGTAAATGTTCGTGGTGCGCGCATGACGGATACCATGACTTCATCGACTAATTGTTCACTTTTGGGATCGACGATATGCCCATAGTGAATCGTATGACTAGGAACATCTAACAACTGTTTATTGCCACTTTGATAGACTTTATTGGCAATGGTCAGCGCTTGATCACCGCTTAATCGCACAATACTTATCGCCCCTTCACCCGGTGGTGTAGAGATTGCTGCAATCGTATCAAATTCTAAGGTTATTTCAGCCATTTTTTCACTTCCTTTTTCATTTTACGCACAAAAAAAGTGCCCACTTCACCCTTTGCAATAAATGGTGAACTTCGCACTTT
>Ga0256408_1000826_pt1 | contig 19093 bp, 14 predicted proteins | sample PhyAR1_FD_185998 | JGI IMG/M metagenome (GOLD analysis project Ga0256408, IMG submission 185998) | Leaf surface microbial communities from alfalfa plants in UC Gill Tract Community Farm, Albany, California, United States - DLSL A.R1 | ecosystem: Host-associated > Plants > Phyllosphere >...
TACCGGTGCAGTAGTTGTGACAACACCGCAGGATATTGCGCTATTGGATGCGATGAAAGGCATCGTCATGTTTGAGAAAGTCCATGTGCCCGTATTGGGCGTGGTTGAGAACATGAGTATCCATGTGTGCAGCAACTGTGGATTCCACGAGCCAATTTTTGGCACCGGTGGTGCAGAGAAACTGGCAGAGAAATATAAGATCCGTCTGCTCGGTCAACTGCCGCTGCATATTTCGCTGCGCGAGGATTTAGATCGTGGTGAGCCAACCATGGCCTGTCGTCCAGACAGCGAATTCTCACTTATTTATCGCCAATTAGCAGCTAACGTTGCAGCCCAGCTGTACTGGCAGGGTGAATCAATCCCGACCGAGATTGCATTCCGCGCGCTGTAAACGTTGCAATGACATTTTGAATATAAAACGGGCATCCCAGCAGATGTCCGTATTTTCACTGATTAAAACCTGCAAAATTCTGGTATCAGCCAGCTTTACTCCCTATAATTGCCGCGTCCCAAGCACGCAGCCCTGAGCTGTCTCTGCTTAGCCTCCCGTCGAACATTTAACACCAGGTCTTAAAAATTATATGACTGACAACTCCCATCAGTGCGTCATTATTGGCATCACGGGCGCATCTGCCTCAGGCAAAAGTTTGATCGCCAGCACACTTTATCGTGAATTACGTGAACAAGTGGGTGAGGAGCACATCGGTGTGATCCCGGAAGATTGTTACTATAAAGACCAAAGCGATCTGACGATGGAAGAGCGGGTTAAAACGAACTACGATCACCCAAGTTCGATGGACCATAGCTTGCTGTTTCAGCATTTACAGATGTTAAAAGCAGGCAAAGCCATCGAACTTCCGCAGTATAGCTACGTTGAACATACCCGCAAGCAAGGCACCATTCATTTAGAACCTAAGAAAGTGATCATTTTGGAAGGCATTTTACTGCTGACCGATGCACGTCTGCGTAATGAACTGAACTTCTCCATTTTTGTTGATACACCGCTCGATATTTGCCTTATGCGTCGAATGAAGCGTGACGTTAACGAGCGTGGTCGTTCAATGGATTCCGTCATGGCTCAGTATCAAAAAACGGTACGCCCAATGTTCCTGCAGTTTATTGAGCCGTCTAAGCAATATGCCGATATTATCGTGCCACGCGGTGGGAAAAACCGTATTGCGATTGATATTCTGAAAGCTAAGATCAGTCAGTTTTTTGAATAATCAATTTTGTTTTCTATTAAAGCCCGCTTAATGCGGGCTTTTTTGTCAGTCAATTTTGTGAATTGTCGCGATTTTTGGGAAACGATGTCTATTTTAAAAGCAACAAACCGTTTGAATCATTTCAGAATATTAGGGGTTCAGGTAGTATGTCTTCTTAGTTTGCAGCCATTGCTGCTTTGCCTGTAACGGAGAGAAAACCATGAGACTTTGTGACCGCGATATTGAAGCTTGGCTAGACGCGGGAAAACTCACCATTTCACCTCGCCCACCGGTAGATCGTATCAACGGTGCGACCGTCGACGTGCGTTTGGGAAATAAGTTTCGTGTTTTTCGCGGGCATACAGCGCCTTATATCGATCTGAGTGGACCGAAGGCAGAAGTTGCCGAAGCCCTCGAGCGTGTCATGAGCGATGAAATTATCCTCGGTGAAGAAGAGGCCTTTTTCTTGCATCCAGGCGAGTTGGCGTTAGCCGTTACGTTAGAGTCTGTGACATTGCCCGCTGATTTAGTTGGCTGGTTGGATGGACGCTCTTCGCTTGCACGCCTAGGCTTAATGGTACATGTCACAGCACATCGTATCGATCCCGGCTGGCAAGGTTGTATCGTATTAGAGTTTTATAACTCTGGTAAATTGCCTTTGGCACTGCGGCCGGGAATGCCGATTGGTGCGCTGAGTTTCGAGCCGTTATCTGGCCCTGCGGCACGTCCTTATAACAGCCGTCAAGATGCGAAATATCGCGATCAACAGGGCGCTGTCGCGAGCCGTATTGATAAAGATTGATATGTATATTGCCGCCGGTGTTGTCTTTCGACGTAGTACATCTCGAACCTAAACACCGCGGTTTTAAACGCTTGCCTTGAGATAGAGGATGGCATGAGACGATTTCTGACGACCATAGTTATTTTGTTGGTTGTGTTAGCTGTTGGCATGACGGCGCTGGTATTGCTAGTGAACCCCAATGACTTCCGTAGCTATATGGCGAAAGAAGTACAGCAGCGCACGGGCTATGACCTACAGCTCGATGGTTCTCTGCGTTGGCATGTTTGGCCACGTCTTAGCATTTTGTCTGGGCGGATGTCGTTGACAGCCCCTGGCGCAGAGCAGCCCGTGGTGAGTGCGGAAAACATGCGCTTGGATGTCGCTCTGTGGCCACTCTTGTCTCATCAGCTTGACGTTAAACAGGTGATGCTGAAAGGTGCGGTGATCCGTTTAACGCCGGATAGTGATGCTCAGAAACCAGAGAATTCGCCGATTGCTCCTTCGGGTTCACGAGAACCGTCTAAAGATGTTGCCTGGAAACTGAATATTAAAAAAGTTCAGGTCAAAGACAGCCTGTTAATTTGGCAACAAGATAAAGATGACCAAATTAATATGCGTGACATTAATCTGTCGATCGACCAGGACAGTGAACGTCAGGCCTATATTGAGTTTTCAAGCCGAATTAATCGTAACCAACGCGATCTCAGCTTCAAGCTGGCCGCAAATGTGGACTTGAGTAGCTACCCACAGCGCTATAGCGCCGTTGTTTCCCGTTTTGACTATCACTTGGCTGGTGTTGGACTGCCTACGGATGGGATTGCAGGGCAGGGGAGCGCAACGGTCAACTATCAGTTGCAGCCGCAGTTGTTAGATATCTCAAACTTGCAGATAACCGCTAACCAAAGCCAGCTTCAAGGGCGCATTCAAGGTTCTATGCAGGCTGATGGCGAATCTACTTACAAAGTCGATTTAACATCAACGGCGCTTAACTTAGATAATTTATTGGGCTGGCAGCCGCCGAGTGATTCAGAGGCAGGGAATGTGAGCACATCTCAACAAACAGGGCCTCGTTCACCCGTTACCTCTAATTCTCAACCTGTCTCCCAGTCTGGCGATATGGCATTTTTACGCGATTTTAATGCTGACGTAAAAATTCAGGCCAACCAAATTATCTATCATGGTCTGACGATCGCTGATTTTTCTTTGCAGGCACAAAATCAGCAGGGTGTTGCGACGTTACAGGATCTTAGCGGCAAACTTGGGCAGGGTACGTTTAAAACGCAAGGGACGATTTCTGTCGTTGATAACCAACCTGCGCAAATGACGCTTACGCCGCAGATAGAAAATATCGCGATGGGGCCCGTGTTGCATGCGTTTGGGCAGCCAGAAACATTTGTTGGCGATCTCACGCTAACCGGAAAGTTTAATGGTTCAGGCGTCACGTTAGCAGACGTTATGCAACGTTGGGACGGCCATGCGCATATATCGATGGCAAACGCACGTCTTAATGGCATGAATATTCAGCAGTTAATTCAGCAAGCCGTTGTTCGTAGCCACTCAGAGGTTACCGCTGCAGATAGCTATACGGATTACACCAAAATTCAGGAGCTCAAAGCGGATACTGTACTGCGACAGGGCAACCTGCGTATTACTCAGTTCTTTGGCCGATCTGAAATGTTAACCGCAGGTGGCTCGGGGCTGATAAACCTTGATAAACAACGTTGTGATATGAGTTTAAATGTTCGCGTTCTTGATGGGTGGAAGGGTAAAAGCAACGTGGTTAAAACATTGCAAAAAGCGGTGATCCCACTGCGAATTTACGGTCCTTGGCAGGAGCTGAGTTATTCTCTGGATGTTGATAAGGTATTACGCAGCGAGTTGGAGCAAAAAGCCAAAGATGCCCTGAATGATTGGCTTGGAAAGCATCAGGACTCAAAAGATAAGAAAGATTTAGAGCGCTTGCTGAATAAGCTTTAAGTCCACAAGATCTGTTTTCGTATCAAGCCGCAGCAATTTTGCTGCGGCTTTTCTTTTTTCAATTCTTTTCTATTTCTAAAAAATTTGAAATGCAATTGTGATTTCGTGAACCAAGCGGCCAATCACAAACTTGCTATGGCAAAAACAAACACGGGAGATTGTTGACCGAAGTCAGTAAAATCGTCGGCCTTTTTCGGCAGAGTTCGATGGTTTAATCGGTTAATTGGCGCTGTAGCGGCAGTTTCGTTTATTTTTTCGCCATTAAGGCTATTCAAGTTCCGTAGAGAACTTATTTAAAGCAATACCTATAGAGGCTTTTATATGATTGAGTTGTTAATTGGTGTCATCGTGGCGACGGGGGTTGGTCGATACATCATCAAAGGCTATTCGGCTACCGGGGTACTAATGGTTGGTGGGATCCTACTGCTGATTATTAGTGCTTTGATGGGGCATCAGATATTACCGGCGAGCGCAAAACCCACAGGGCTGAGCGCCACTGACATTGTCGAATATATTAAAGTCTTGCTGATGAGCCGTGGTGGCGATTTAGGCATGATGATTATGATGCTCTGTGGATTTGCCGCTTATATGACCCATATCGGGGCAAATGATATGGTGGTGAAGCTGGCATCACGTCCTTTGCAGTATATCAACTCTCCCTATTTATTGATGATTGCGGCGTATTTCGTTGCTTGTCTGATGTCACTGGCCGTTTCTTCTGCGACAGGGTTAGGTGTATTGCTGATGGCGACGCTGTTCCCTGTAATGGTGAACGTTGGGATTAGCCGAGGTGCTGCAGCTGCGATCTGTGCATCACCGGCTGCGATCATTCTTGCGCCAACGTCAGGCGACGTGGTGCTGGCTGCCAAAGCTTCTGAAATGCCGCTGATTGATTTTGCGTTTAAAACCACGCTTCCTATTTCTATTGCAGCCATTATTTGCATGGCGATTGCTCATTTTTTCTGGCAACGTTATTTAGACAAAAAAGAAAATGTTTCTCATGAAATGCTGGATGTGAGTGAAATTAAAACCAACGCACCTAGCTTCTACGCCTTGCTTCCATTTACGCCTATTCTGGGCGTTTTAATTTTTGACGGCAAATGGGGCCCAGAGCTTCATATTATTACTGTTCTTGTGATTTGCATGCTTGGTGCTGCAATTATTGAGTTTTTGCGCGGCTTTGATGCGCAAAAAGTTTTTGTGGGGCTGGAGGTGGCATATCGCGGTATGGCTGATGCTTTCGCCAGCGTGGTGATGTTATTAGTTGCGGCGGGCGTTTTTGCTCAAGGGCTAAGCACCGTGGGTTTTATCAGTAGCCTGATAGATTTAGCACAATCGTTTGGCACCGGTGGAATTGTCATGATGCTGGTTCTGGTGGTAATTACCATGCTGGCTGCAATGACGACAGGGTCTGGCAATGCGCCTTTCTACGCGTTTGTGGAACTGATCCCTAAACTTTCAGCTCAGATGGGCGTCAACCCTGCCTATTTAACGATCCCCATGCTACAGGCATCTAACCTAGGCCGTACATTGTCACCTGTTTCTGGTGTGGTGGTTGCCGTGGCTGGGATGGCAAAGATCTCTCCGTTTGAAGTGGTGAAGCGTACATCTGTGCCTGTGTTGGTTGGGCTGATTGTAGTTATCGTTGCAACTGAAATTCTAGTTCCTATCCATTTGTAATAAAAACGAGATATTCCATATATATAAAAGCGGGCAGAGCCCGCTTTTATAGTCTCAAATATTATCTGAGATGCGATTTAGACTTCATAGTCATCTTCAGGCACCGCAAGGGGGGTGATCTTAATTTTAAGGATCCTATGGCTGCTAATTTCTAGCGGCTCGAACATATAATCACCAATTCTGATTTGCTCACCGACGTTCGGAATTCGCTGCAAATACTCCATCAGCAAGCCTGCTAAGGTGTGGTATTCACGTTTCTCATCAATCGGCAAAGGCATATAAAGCACCAAGTCCTCCAGTGGCATATAGCCGTTGGCGATCCATGTACCATCTTCGTTTTGCTGGATGTCATGACGCGGATCGATGTCTTCACCGGCCACGGGAAGATTACCTGCGATGGTTTCCATGACGTCAGTTAGCGTCACCACGCCCTCCACAGAACCGAATTCATCAACCACAAAGGCAAAATGAGTTTGTGCCTGCCGAAACTGCTCTAAAGCCATCAACAACGACACGCCTTCAGGGAAGATCAACGGTTGCTTAACTAATGCGCGAAGATCGAGCTTCTCGCCTTGCAACTGTTGCCTTAAAAGATCGATGACATGAATAACGCCTAGCGGCTCATCGGCGGCATTATCATCGGTTACCACAATGCGCGTATGCAGGTTTTTTTGTAATAGCTCATCGAGCTTACTTTGTGGATCACTTAGGTCTAGCTGCTCTACGTCGTGGCGGGACGTCATAATGCTGCTCACGGTACGCTGCGCCATGCCCAACACCCGCTCGATCATCATGCGTTCTTGTGGAATAAACAGATCGGCTTCACCGCGATTATCCGCAATGAGGCTGGATGTATTAGCATCGAGCTGTGCTTCCTCATGTTTGCCACTCAACAAGCGTAAAACGGCCTCAGCGGTGCGCTCACGCAGTGGGCGTGATGAAGAAAGGAAACGCCGGCGGTTATATTGAGAAAGCTGATTCAAGACCTCTATAATCACTGAGAAACCGATAGCGGCGTAGAGATAGCCTTTTGGTATCAGGTAACCGAAGCCTTCAGCGACCAAGCTGAAGCCAATCATCAACAGGAAACTCAGGCACAGAATGATGATAGTGGGGTGGGCGTTAACAAAATTGGTCAGCGGTTTACTGGCAAGCAGCATCAGGCTAATAGCAATACACACGGCTGCCATCATAACGGCAAGATGCTCAACCATACCTACTGCGGTGATGACCGAATCTAGTGAGAACACCGCATCAAGCACCACAATTTGGATCACCACGGGCCAGAACTTGGCTCCTTTGCGTTGGTTGTGGCTTTCATGGTCTTTGCCTTCCAGCCTTTCGTTTAATTCAACGGTGGCTTTGAAGAGTAAGAATATCCCACCAGTCAACATAATCAGGTCGCGGGCGCTAAAGCCATGCCCGTTAAGGGTAAGGATTGGCTTGGTTAGCGTGGCTAGCCATGAGATTGATGCTAACAGCACAAGGCGCATCACAAGTGCCAGCAATAAGCCAACGACACGCGCTTTGTCGCGTTGCTGGCGAGGGAGTTTTTCTGCCAAAATTGCAATAAAAACCAGGTTATCAATACCTAGCACAATCTCAAGCACGACCAGTGTTGCCAGGCCTGCCCAAATAGTCGGATCGGCGATCCATTCCATACGCTTCGTTATACCTTCAAAGTTGCTAGCATTATTCTGAGAGAATGATCGGTGGTTAGAGCGATAAATTCAAGTGTAAGCATGTAAAGGGCTTGCGATAAATAGGGATATTCGACAAAAAGTTCAATTTGTATGTCAATTTGTGCATTTCTAAAACAGCTAAGCTTTTTGTGCGTATTTATCCTTGTATCAGGCCGCTAGAAGTATGAGAATTAGCCCGCACGCTAAACGGCAAGAAATAAGGTGCCGAGGGAAAGTTCCTGAAGTAGAGTTGGATTGGGAATTATCTGAGATAGAGGCATCCGACGGGAGTGTACCCTGCGTGCAGCCTCATAGGGCCTACATCGCCGCGAGTTCAAACAGTGCATTGGTAGCTGACGAGCCAAGGGCGGTAGCGTGTTAAAATTTCCTTCGAGTCCAAATATAACTACTAACTCATAGGTATTGATTTGAAGTTTAATAAAATTAGGGTTTTGAGCTTTCATGGGAAAAAATACTTGTAGTGTTTGGAGCTAGACCAGAGACATATCAAAATATTTTCTTATTAAAAATAATAACAAATTCATTAATAAAGGCTGTATTACTACGTAGGGCTGATAATGCTAGGATGGGTAATGAAAGCTTGAAATATATTTTCTGATTATGATCTTAAAATAACAAACCAGATCAGAGCCTGAATGATATGGCTGCAAGTGTTATTGTAAATATAACCAGTGCTACAAGGGTTGTTGCACTGATATAGTGCTAGCTTCATGCTTTTTAGTCAAAAGTCCTGATAAGAGTTTGGGCAATTTTCAAATGGTGTTTTATAGACTGGTATTTAAATTCGATATTGATGATTTGCGAGATAGAGTCGCTGTATTTAGAGTAAGAGCAATATCCGAAGATCCATTACTACTATCTATTACACCAAATATTTCTATTTTACCGATAAGGATAAAACAAGAATTTGTGAATGCGAGTATTTACATATTGCTAATTGATTATGAGAAATTCAGAGGCCATAAGCCAATTTCAAGACTCATTATAGACACTAGAGCAATTTGGTCATGATTTTTAAGCGCGGCGATTGTAAATATTACTGTAGCAATCTAAGGACATATTATATGCATAAAATTTTGATTTTAACTGAGCATTATCCTTCAGAGGACAATATTTACAATTACATGTTTATTCATTCTCGAGTATTAGAGTATATAAAATGCGGTTGTGAAGTTAGAGTTTTATATCTATCTGACGTATCGTGTGTTTATTGCTATGAAGGTGTCGAGGTAAATAAGGGAGCATTTGATGAATACAAGGATAAATTATTAAATTTCAGCCCTGATGTAATATTTACACACTCACCGAAAAAAAGGATTGTATCAAGTATTGTTGAGATAAAAAAAACATTTGAAGTTAAAAATTATACATGGATTCATGGCGTAGAAGCTTTGAGCATGTTTAGGCGCATATTTAATACATCTTCAATGAAGGAACGTGTCAGTTTATTCACTATCGGAATTGTGCAGGAAATAAGAAGGGTTTTACGTTTTAGAAAATATGCAAAAATATGTGAAAATTCTAATGACGAGTTTATATTTGTATCGCATTGGATGAAGAAAATAACAGAGTCAGATAATTATATAAAAATCGAAAAAGCAAATCTAATTCCAAATTTTATCGATTACGAAGGTTTTGAAAGTGAAAGAGTTACAAACACTAAGAATATTCTTATTGTTAGGAGTTTTGAAAGTCGAAAATATGCGAATGACATTTCTATCCAAATGCTAAATGAGCTTAATAAACTGCGAGAGGATTTCACGGTTACTATTTATGGAGAAGGCCGGTATTTTGATTCGTGTATCCAGCAGCTGAATATAGGCGATTCACGTGTTCAGGCTACGGAAAAAATGCTTCCAAGGGAAGAGCTAAAAGAATGTTTGAAAGATAGTAAATACTCATTTTTTATGTGTCCAACTAGGCAGGATGCACAAGGAGTTACTATGTGTGAAGCAATGGCGAGTGGATTAATTGTAGTTACAAATAACTCAACAGCTATTCCTGAGTTTGTTTCACCTGAATATGCAATCATAAGTGATGATGTTGCGCTATCGGCAGAGATGATTTCAAATTTAATGAATAATAAGAAAGAGTTTCTAGAAAAAAGTAACATGGCTCTAGAATATATTAGAAATAATCTATCCTCAGAGATTTTGATTACGAAAGAATTGAATTTGATTAACAAAAATGACAGTTAAAAAAAATGTCAAATGGGTAGCGCTGTCTCAGGCAAGCAAAGTTATACTACAACTGTTAAGCCTAACGATATTGACTCGCCTTATCACTCCTGATCAGTATGGAATCATGGCTATGGCTATGGTTGTAACTAATTTTGCCTTAATATTCAGGGATTTAGGGACTTCATCAGCGATAATACAGCGTAAAAAACTTACGCCAGAGATTGTTTCATCAGTCTTCTGGCTTAATATGTTCATGGGAACTGGTATTTGTCTACTATTAATAATAATATCACCATATATTTCAAGCTTGTTTAAGCAAGGTTTGTTAGATGTAATTTTAATTATTCTTTCTCTTAGTTTTCCGATCTCCAGCCTAGGGGCTGTGCACCAAGCTCTTTTAGAGAGAGAATCTAAGTTTAAATTAATAGCGGCAATCGAAATATCTTCTTCAACACTTGGTTTGGTAATCGCCGTAGCATCAGCATATATTGGTGCTGGAGTTTATAGCCTCGTCTTCCAGACATTGACTTCATGTGTAATTTCAACATCTGCTTATTGGTTGTTTAATGACTTTCGCCCCAAATTTGCAATAAGCAAAAATGACCTGAAAAGCTTGATATCATTTAGTGGTAATTTGACATTATTCAATTTGATTAATTATTTCTCTAGAAATGTTGATAGCATAATCATTGGCAGAAAATTCTCTGCAATTGTGCTGGGCTCATATTCACTATCATATAGAATCATGCTGTTTCCTATACAAAGTTTAAGCATCGTTGCGGCCAGATCGTTGTACCCAGTTATGAGTAAAAATCAGGATGATCTGGGTGAAATAAAAAATCTATTTTTTAAAACGCTAACGGTTATTGCAAGTGTCACTGCTCCAATGATGTTTGGACTCGTAGTTATCCGAGAGTCCTTTGTAAATGTAGTTTTTGGAAATCAATGGGAAATTGTGCCATCTTTGATTCTCTGGATGGCACCAATTGGCTTTATACAGTCGCTTCTCAGCGTAACAGGCAGTGTGATGGTGGCTCAAGGAAAGACCGCATTACAAATGTATCTTGGTCTACTATCGTCAGTTCTTTCTGTATCGGCCTTTATAATTGGCGCTTGGTTTTCAATTTATATGCTGGCCAAATTATACTTATTAGCGAACGTGATTAGTGGTTTAATCTCATTATATGTTTGCACTAGGTCCATAAAAGCAAGTTTTTATGAGTTGATAACTAATATTAGTGCGCCACTTATATCTGCAATGTGTATGGCTGGTATTGTTTTTTATATTCAGAATGCGGTGTCTGTGAAATATTATCTTGGAGATTATACAAGCGTTGTTTTATACGTTTCAATTGGTTTTATTGTATATGTTCTTGTGTATAGATTTCTATTCTCTCAAACTTTCGAGAAAGTAGCCCCAAAGATACTGAAAAAGATACTCCTATAAGATTATAAATTATAAAGCGAGAATGTGTAGTTATGATAGTGTTTTCTTTTCTCCTCCTAACCTATATGGCTCTGACATCATTTACGAAAAAGAATAAAAATTTATTCTTGCTAATAATGTGTTCTTGCATTTTAATTCATAGTTTATTGCTGTATATCCAATACGGATATTCTACAGGTGGCAGTGATGAGGATTTTTATGTAGAAAATGCTTTGGCTTTAAACTCAGGTTGGGATAGTTTCCTTTCTTTAAGAGATTACTTACCATCTAGCTATTATGCATATTCGATATTTATTCATGTTGTCTCTTTTGGCATAGACAACGATTTTTTATGGATGCTATTTGTTAGATTATCTAATGCAGTTATTATTTCCATTGCTTTGTTACCATACAGTTTTAATTCAAGTAATAATAAAAAATTAGGCCACCAGGTTGCATTGTTGTTTATTTACATTGCTTGTCTATGGCTTGTTATGTTTAATTTTAGAGATGCCCATATTCTTGCTATTGTAGTTTCTCTATATTCCATTAATTATATTTCGAATATTAATGCTTTACTTAGGGTTTTTTGTAATGGGCTATTGTTATTGCTGGTTTATTTTTATAAACCTGAGTTATATGTAATCATATTTGTTTTTCCATTTGTGAAGTATTTAGTTTCACTTAACTTTAATAAAAAGTATATTTGTTTTAAATTTACTTTGATATTTATGCTAGCATGCTTGCCTATTGCCTTTATTAAAATACCGCCGCCATTTGATTATTTGGCACTTAGAATGGTCTACAATAATGAAGTCGATATTAATGAACACACTGAACTTCAATATGATCCTGTATCAGCCTATCAACAAGGTAATACAGTTCTAATAGGTAAGACAATAGTTGAACGTATCTACAAACGATTTCCTATAATATTTGTAGGCTATAACCCCATGGTGATGCTATTTGACTATACGAAAAGTTTTAATACAAAATTCGGTATCAATTTATCTGTTGTATCATATTTATTATCGCAACTAGTATTTTTCTTTTACTATTTTTTCTTGAACCCAATCTTAATCGCTTTGTTTACACAAAAGAAACTTGATAATAATAATGCTAACCAACATTTGATAAGTCTTTATATTGTTTTCGTGTTTTATTATTCTCTATATAATGTGCTTCAAGGTAGTGCACAACCAAGGGTAACGATACCATTTGCTGTTCTGCTAGTATACTCTGCATATCGTAGTGGCTTTATAGATATTTATAAAATGAAAATTCGTTACATCACTCTTTTTTTAATGGTTCCTGTCATGATTTTTCATTATTGCTTTTATGCTTTTAATTTAATGAAGTAGGCAAACAGTATGATAAAAAACTATTATATGACATATAATGAATTTAATGTTGGTGTTTATAAAAGTCAAGTTATAGATACTTTGAATTTTTATAATTCATTAGGTTCAAGTTTTACATTGATAGCCTTGCTGCCTTTTAAAGGATATTTTAAACACAGGAAATGGATAAAGCATCTTTATCCTAATTCTAAAGTGTTTCCAGCTATACCATCACTACGGCTTCTTTTTATTAACGCTATATATTTGTTTTTTATAAAGTCGAATTCTAATATAATTTGTCGGGGCAGTATAACAACTTTTCTTGCATTGCATTTTAAAAAGAAATTTAGAAAAGTTATTTATGATGCTAGAGCAGCAATAGCTGAAGAACATAAAGAATATGGAAATGGGGAAAAATATAAAAAATTATTAGAAATTGAAAAAATAGTAGTTTTCAACGCTGACTTTAAATTAAGTGTATCTGATGAGCTAATAAAGTATTGGCAGAATAAATTTCAATACAACAGGGGTGAGGATATAGTAATTCCTTGTTGTGCTGCGGAAAGAAAAAGTGTAAATATCTCAATTAACGACCCTTTCTTTGAGAATATTGTAGTGGTGTTTTCCGGTTCTACACATCCCTGGCAGTCTTTTCCACTTAATTGTACTTTCATAGAACAAGTTTTGCTTACGCATAAAAATGTCAATGTTTTATTCTTATCTAAAAAAAATACTGAAATAGAATCACTTATTTCTAAGTATGGCTCATGTAAAGTTAAATGTCTTTGGGTTAAAGAAGATGAAGTATCAAACTATTTATCAAAATGTGATTATGGGCTTTTACTTCGTGATAACAATATTACAAATCGCGTGTCTGCACCTGTAAAATTTGCTGAATATTTAAATAGCGGGCTTGATGTTATCATATCGCCAAGTATTAAGGATTATTCTTATTTTGTAAGTGAGCACTCTTGTGGCCATATTTGGAACTTTGGTGATTCTATTCCAGTTTTGACTAAAAACATGAGAAAAAAAAATAATAAGCTTCTCTGCGAGAAATATTTCACTCGTGGTGGGGATGCTAATATTGATAAAATTAATGAGGTGTTATCACTATTATGAAAAAATTAATATTTGTGATAGATGATATAACAGGTACTGGTGGAGTTGAACGAGTAACAACTTTTCTCGCAAATAGTTTAGCATGCGAAAATAGTGTATCGATAGTTTCACTGGGCAGATCTCAAAAAGACATCTTCTATTCGTTGGATGCTAAAGTTAAGTTGATTTTTATTGCTGATAATGGTTTTTTTAGTAAAAATCTACAACTGGCAAACATATTGGCGAGTATCAATGCTGATTATATTATCAGTATGTCTATGGGGCGTCTGTCTTTCAGATTAGCGATGCTTAAAATTATCTATCGTTTCAGATCGAAACTTATCTTGAGTGAGCATAATTCATTTCGTTCATCTGGTTTTTTTATTCAAAAATTAAAGCTGCTATCCTATAAAATTGCAGATCATTTAATTCTCCTAACTAATTTTGATAAACAAATAATTTCTAATGAAATTAACACTGAAGTAACAGTGATTCCAAATTTTTCCGCATATGAAAGTGAGATTATAAATAATGAATTAGATAGGCAGAAAGTTATTCTTTCTGTTGGAAGATTATCAAGTCAAAAAGGTTTTGACCGTGCGATTCATATATTGTCCATGTTACCTAGAAATAACTGGAAATTGTTAATTATAGGTAAAGGTAGTACGGAAGAAGAACAAACGTTAAATATTTTAATTAACAAAGCTGGTTTGTCCGATGTTATTGAAATCAGGAAGCCGACTGCAAATCTTAGCGAAGTATATAAGATAGCAAGTATTTATATGATGACATCAAGGTTTGAAGGGCTACCTTTAGTATTAATTGAAAGCAAATCATTTGGGATACCTAGTATTGCCTTTGATTGTGAAACAGGACCTTCTGAAATAATAAAAGATAATGTCGATGGTTTTTTAATTCCTAATAATGATTATCATGAGTTTTCCCAAAAGCTTCATTTACTAATGAATGATGATGTTTTAAGGAAGAAGTTTTCTCATGCAGCTATAGATAATTCTAAAGCATTCTCGCAGAAAAATTACTTGTCTTTATGGCGACGTGTTTTCAATTCTTAAGTTATATTACGATAGCTTATATGGTGAATTTAAATGTACGATTATTTGATTGTTGGTTCAGGTATTTTTGGTTGTGTATTTGCACATGAAGCAAAAAAAAAAGGATGCCGAGTTAAAATAATAGAGAGAAGAGAGCATTTCGGTGGTAATCTTTATTGTGAAAACATTCATGGTATTAATGTTCACCGATATGGCGCTCATATTTTCCATACAAATGATAAGTATATATGGGATTATGTAAATTCTTTTGTCGAATTTAATCGTTTCACTAATTCGCCATTGGCACTATCGAAAGGAAAACTTTATAACTTACCTTTTAATATGAATACTTTCTATCAACTATGGGGTGTTACTACGCCAGAAAAAGCGAAGGAAATTATTCAGAGCCAAAGTCAAGAATTTACTCTTAAAGAGCCTGAAAATTTAGAAGAGCAAGCTATTTCTTTGGTGGGGAGAGATATTTTTGAAACCTTGATAAAAGATTATACGGAAAAACAGTGGGGGCGTAGTTGTGCTGATTTGCCTGCGTTTATCATAAAAAGATTGCCTGTTCGCTTTACATTCGATAATAATTATTTTAATGATAAATATCAGGGGATTCCGATTGGTGGATATAATAAGCTGATATCTAAATTGATAGATGGAATTGATATTGAGCTGAATGTTGATTATTTCGAAAATCCAGAAAAATGGAATAAAATATCTAAAAAAATTGTTTATACAGGCCCAATAGATAGATATTTTAATTATGAACATGGTAGACTCGATTATCGCTCTCTTAGATTTGAAACTGAAGTATTAGACAGCACTGATAATTTTCAGGGAAATGCTGTCATAAATTATATCGATAAAAAATATCCATTCACAAGAATTATTGAACATAAACATTTTGAAGGTAGCGAATCAAGTAAAACAGTGATTACTAAGGAGTTTCCTAAGGAGTTTGAAAACGGTGATGAGTACTATTATCCTGTCAATGATAGCACTAATAATATAACTTATGCGAAATACAAAAAACGAGCGAACGAAATTGATAATGTTATATTTGGTGGTCGCCTTGCTGAATATAAGTACTACGATATGCATCAAGTAATCGCATCTGCGCTGACCGTTGTAAAAAGAGAATTTGGACAATGAATATGAAAGTTATTGCCGTTGTTGTTACTTTTAATAGAATTAAATTACTTCCTAAAGTTCTGAGTGCACTTAAAGGGCAAACTTATCATCTAGATAAAATACTGATTATTGATAATAATAGTAGTGACGGTACAAATGATTATTGTATAAATGAAATGCAGGTCTCCGAAAACATCCTATATTATAATACTGGTGAAAATTTAGGGGGGGCGGGCGGTTTTCATTATGGTGTTGAGAAAGCGCAAGAATTCGAATTTGATAGTTTGTGGTTGATGGATGATGATCTAGTTCCCGAAGAAAACTGTCTCGAAATTATGTTGCAAAACAACCTCGGAGACATAGTCCAACCGTTACGAGTAAATGTAGATGGAAGTTGTGCTGAGATTTCTCCTGTAATTTATGATATGGCATCGCCTTTTGTGATAAATCCCAAAAGACTGACAGTCGCATCTCTCTTATCTCATATTAAAGGAGATATTAGTAATTCTGGGGTTGCATTACATGGTATTCCTTTCGAAGGACCACTGATAAAAAAGAGAGTCATTGATACAGTTGGTCTTCCAAATAAAGACTATTTTATTTTTTATGACGATTTGGACTTTGCTATTAGGGCCCGAAAGGCTGGATACTCTATTTTTTGTGATTTAGATGCTAAAGCTACACGCCTACTCAAAAATGATCAGCAGCAAGACTTGAATTCTTGGAAGGGATATTTCATGTTGAGGAATATGTTCCACATATCATGGGTTCATGGTGAAAATATATTTGTTCGTTATAGACCTGGTGTAATTACAATTGCTTACATATTTGTGTCATTATCAAAGGCTAATTTTAGGCAAATAATGATCGCTGCTAGAGCTTATTTTGATTCATTTCGACTATCTAATACTGATAAAAATAAACCCTAATAATCTGTAATTGTTACTTAATAATCTTACTATTTTAACTGTATTGTCATTTATAGTAAGAATTAAAACTATTTGGATGATAATCGTTTGATGACAAACCTAAAAGCCGTTATCCCTGTCGCCGGACTTGGCATGAAAATGTTGCCTGCGACCAAAGCCATTCCAAAAGAACTTTTACCAATTGTTGATATTCCGCTGATTCAGAAGATTGTTAATGAATGCGTTAGCGCGGGTATCAAAGAAATTATTTTGGTTACAAATTCTTCAAAGAATGCTATTGAGAACCATTTCGATACTTCCTATGAATTAGAAGCATTGCTTGAAGCTCGTGTGAAGCGTCAGTTGTTAGCTGAGGTGCAATCTATCTGCCCTAAAGGTGTCACGATCAATAGCGTACGTCAGCACAAGCAACTCGGGTTAGGGCACGCTATTCTTTGTGCTAAACCACTAGTCGGTAACAACCCGTTTGTTGTTGTCTTGCCTGATATTCTGCTAGATGATTCTACCTTTGATGCTGCAAGTGAAAACTTAGCCGCGATGGTTGAGCGTTTCAACGAGACTGGCCGCAGTCAGGTACTTGTACAATCTACACCTCTCGAGGAGTTATCTGAGTATTCGGTAATTAATTGCGACAACGAAGTCCTTGAGCCAGGGCAATCTGCTCGTATGACGTCTATCGTAGAAAAACCTGAAAATGCGGAGATGTATAATTCCGATTTATCAGCGGTGGGCCGTTACGTTCTTTCTGGCGCTATTTGGCCTATTCTTGAAACCACAGGTTATGGCGCTTGGGAACGTATTCAGCTATCGGATGCTATCGCAACGATGTTGCAGCATCTGCCTGTCGAAGCTTATCGATTAGTGGGCAAAGCATATAACTGTGGCGAAAAGCTTGGGTATGCAGAGGCGTTTGTTGCTTACGGAGTGAATCACCCGTCTCAGGGGAAAGAATTTAAAAACTGGTTGAAAACAGTGCAAGCATCTCTACTTGAGAAGTAAAGCAGTGGTTAACCCATTTAGCTAAACCTTTTTTCAACAAGTTTGTAGAAAGCTTCGTGAACAAGCAACGAATTGATATCAGCGTCTATTCATGACTATATGCAACGGGGTAGAGTATGCCAATCTCTCTACTCTGTCGTATAGGCAAAGATGAAAATAGCAATCAGCGGTACAGGCTATGTTGGGCTGTCGAACGGTATTTTGATTTCTCAGCATCATGAGGTTGTTGCATTAGATATTCTCGAGTCAAAAGTTAATCTGTTGAATCAGAAGAAGTCGCCAATTTCTGATGCAGCTATAGAAGACTATCTGATTAACAAACCTCTTAACTTTCGTGCAACCATCGATAAAGAAGATGCATATCTAGGCGCTGACTTTGTCATCATTGCAACGCCAACGGATTATGATCCTAAAACCAACTATTTCAACACAACATCGGTTGAGTCAGTCATTAAAGATGTATTGGCGGTAAATCCTGATGCAGTGATGGTGATTAAGTCAACTGTACCTGTTGGTTATACTCAGAAGATTCGTGAAGAGTTTGGTATTGATAACATTTTCTTCTCACCTGAGTTTTTACGCGAAGGGCGCGCGCTTTACGACAATCTTTATCCCTCGAGAATTGTGATTGGTGAACGTTCAGCGCGTGCAGAAAAGTTTGCCGCGCTGCTCGTTGAAGGTGCAATCAAAGAGGGTATTCAGGTTCTTTTCACTGATTCCACAGAAGCGGAGGCCATTAAGTTATTTGCCAATACCTATCTGGCGATGCGTGTGGCTTACTTTAATGAGCTGGATAGCTATGCTGAAGCGTTGGGGTTGAACACGCGTCAGATTATTGATGGAGTTTGTTTAGATCCACGTATTGGCGATCACTATAATAATCCGTCATTTGGCTATGGTGGCTATTGCCTGCCGAAAGATACTAAGCAGCTACTGGCTAACTATTCTTCTGTACCAAATAATCTCATCGGTGCCATCGTTGATGCGAACCGTACACGCAAAGACTTTATTGCCGAATCTATTTTGTCGCATCGGCCTAAAACGGTAGGTATTTACCGTTTGATCATGAAGAGCGGTTCCGATAACTTCCGGGCTTCGTCGATTCAAGGGATCATGAAACGCATTAAGGCGAAAGGCGTCGAAGTCGTGATCTATGAGCCGGTGATGGAAGAAGATAGCTTCTTTAACTCGCCAGTGATGCGTGATCTGGATGCATTTAAAGCCCGTTCTGACATTATTATCTCTAACCGGATGGATGAGCAGTTGATGGATGTGGCGAATAAAGTCTATACCCGCGATCTATTTGGCGGCGATTAATCCTTTGTGAGCACGCGAGTTCGTGAACTAAATGTAAAAGCCCGCTTGCGGGCTTTTTTTATATTTTAAACTCACAGTTTTAGCAAACGTATGCGTACACCTTCTGAACGCTTGAAACATCTATCGCACCAATCGCTATCCTATTAACTGCAAGCTGAGTTAACATAGCTGCCACACATGTGCTGTGAGGAGAGTCCTCGCAGGTATCATCCCTTAGACAGGAGTTTCCAATGTCCAAACAACAGATCGGCGTTGTCGGTATGGCAGTG
>Ga0256408_1000829_pt1 | contig 19069 bp, 18 predicted proteins | sample PhyAR1_FD_185998 | JGI IMG/M metagenome (GOLD analysis project Ga0256408, IMG submission 185998) | Leaf surface microbial communities from alfalfa plants in UC Gill Tract Community Farm, Albany, California, United States - DLSL A.R1 | ecosystem: Host-associated > Plants > Phyllosphere >...
AATCAATGCTGACATTTGAGAAATTTTCCGCCTCTAAAAATCGCATCGTTTCATAGACATCTTCCGCCGTATGTTTTCGACCAATTTTCTTTAATAAGCGATTATCAAAGGTCTGGACCCCCATCGACAAACGATTGACCCCATAATTCTTCATTACTTGTAGCTTTTCCCTGGTCAAATCACCAGGATTCGCTTCCACCGTAAACTCTTTTCCTTCATTAAAAGGTAAGATCTCTCTTGCTCCAGACAATAGTCGATCGAGCTGCTTAGCCGATAAAGAAGTCGGCGTTCCACCACCAACATACAGCGTCTCCAATTCATTCACCGGACGACGCTCCATCATGATCGCCATTTCCTTTAGTAGCATTTCGACATACTCATCCACTGGTTGACCTTCCAGAAACACTTTATTGAAGTCACAGTAATAACAGATATGTTCACAAAATGGAATATGGATATATGCAGAAACCTTATGTTCTGCGGATTTGTTTGTTTCTTTCATTATTTTTCTTTCTCCTTACGCCAAAAAGTCGTACCGCTTTTCGACCACTCTTATATACGCATACTAAACGTATTTAACAAACAAATCCACTAAAAAATCCAAGAATCAATTTCTTGGATGAGTTTTTCTTTGGTTGTGGTGGAGACTTGGTTGTAAATTTCCAGTGTGGTTTTCATGTTGGCATGCCCTACACGTTCCATGATTGCCTTGATCGGCATACCTGCTTCGGCGAGTAAAGAGATATGGGTATAGCGGAAGGTATGGGAACTTAAATGTTTTTGAAAGGAAGGATCTTTGGTCTTTATGATAGCTTGGATGGATAGATTGCCTTGACCGTTTAAAAACTCATTTAACGAGTGATAGACAACTGGTGTGCCGTTTTGTGTTTGGAAAATGTTAGCTGATTCAATGAACTTTTTTGAAGCATAAATCGTTCGGATCGATGAGTAGCCTTCTTTATTATAGTAAGTTTTCTTATATTCACCTTTTTGACGTTGCTTCATTTCTTTCTGGCGTGCTTGATTTACTCGGATTCGATTCTGAATGATTGTGATCGATCGCTGGTCTAAATCCACTTCTCTGACCGATGAAAGAGTTTTAGGCGGGTTTCGTACATACTCTTTCACCGTTCGACCAGCAGCTACTAGTCCTTCATCGATCCGCAACTTATAGTTCGTGAAATCTACCTTATCAATCGTCAACGCCCCTAATTCGCCAATTCTTAATCCATTACGGATCAAAAACTCCACTACATCTAAGTATAGTTTGTTCATCTTATTGATTTCGTGATTCTGTTCATACTTTTCGTTGATTGCTTCTAATAATAGCTGGATCTCTTGCTTCTCTAAAAATTTTTTCTTTCGGCGTTGTAGTGATTTTCTTTTTCGATCCGCAGGAATTTTCAGTTCAATTTTCTTTAACTCAAATTGGATCAGATCATGTCGGTAGCCATAGACTAAAATCTGCTTTAACAAAGAACGAATTTTTTCCAACGTCGCTTGTTCCAGATAATCTTTCTCCCTTTTCGTCCGTATCAATAAAATATCCGCCCATAGCCCTTCAATCAACAAAGGAGTGATTTGTTTTAAAGGAGTCTGTTCATCAATAAAAGGCATTAGATACCGCTGCAATATTTGCTTCTGATAATCAGCAGTCGTTCGACGAACGGTCGGCTCCCATGCCTTCAACCAAAGCATAACTAGTTCGCTAAATGTCTCACAGTAGTAACCATTAGAAAACGCCGTATACTTCTGAAATTCTTTTTCAATCGCCTCATACAAATAGCGCAATGCTTGTCGCTCACTCTTAAATCCCTTCGCTTTCCAATTCACACTTTTCTTTCTCGTTTTCTCTTTGACCGGATCGTAGTATACCTGAAATGTCCGTAAATAGTTTTTCTTGTCAATCGTTGTATAGGCACTTCGCAAATACTGTTTAAAATCTGAAGCCTTCAGAACATCCTCCTTTCCAAATAAAAAAGCACATAAGCAAAGGAATCAAAACCCTCGCTCATGTGCCTTCCATTTTAAAAATTTTATAAATCCTTCTAAATTGATCCAAACTAAGCGCTGCGTTGGATTAATGACATACTGATAAAACTCTGGACTCTGTCGCATTTCTATCAACCATACGTTTAGCGTGCTCTTGGTTAAGCCTTCGAAGCGGTTGAGTATGCCTTGTTTGTTGAGCCAAATCTCTTGCGCAGAGATTTTTTTCATTAATAACCTCCTGATATGTTATTGTAGAGAACACTACTCAAAGTAACTTAACTCTATTTCAGCTAATATTTTCAATACTCAATCAAATTCGTCAAAAGAACCCAAGAAGCCACATTGTTTTATTATTTCCTTATATTGCTTCTTTTCTAGTTCTGTATTATAAGAGTGAAGGTACCAAGTCATATTCGCTGTATTTATATTTTTTATTATTTCCTTAATATAAGGTAGATCAACACATCCAAAAGAAAAGCCATATGAATATATAGAATCAATATCTTCTAAATCCGTAAAAAAATCTGAATTATCGTATATAATTTCAGTAGTAGGTTTCTCAAAAAATTTATGCATTGAATCCATCTGCAAATCTTGGCCATAAGCTTTTTCATCGAACTCACGATGCACATTATGTCCTACGATAATATTATCGTTCTGTTTTCCGTGAATATGGTTAACTGTATCAACTTCATACAATTCTTCTAATGTTTCAGTATAATTAAAACTAAGAAAAATATCATTATCTACATCTATTAATGCTGAAAAATTATAATAGGTATTTAAATTAAAAACAGAATAACATTTCTCAGGAATATCGATGGTATTTATCCAGTCTGAAAATAAGTCAGTTAATCGCGACATGACATTACTTAAATCGTTATAAGCTTGCTCGTAATTGTTACCCGTATGAAAAGGATTTACATCTCCTTCTTTGTCATATTGTTCCTCTATTTCTTCTTCTATTAAACTATAGTCGAAATGACCCATGCTTTTCTCGAAATATTTCCAATCTTCTCTATCATGATTAACCTCACAAATCATGAAATCAATTATTTTTGCACACTGATCATCATCGTATATTTGGCTTCCATCATTGCTTGTACGTGAGTCTAACCATAAACTAGATGGATACTCATCATAGTCATATTTGTAATTGTTCCTTAGGTATTCTTTAAAATGATTAAAAGTAGTAGGGATTCCATGTGCTAAATCAAATCCATTACCTATGATAAAAAGTTTACTCAAATCATTTCACTCCTTTTTATAATTTATTCTCAAAGTAATTATCTATTAAATAATACTTAAAATCAACAAAAATTATATTGTTATAAAAACCACTTATCTTTTCGATAAATGGAAAGGAATAACTATTAAAATAATATTGCTAATTTCAATACTCCTGCTTCAACGTATTATAAGTCATCTCCGCCACTTTCCCACCTTCTACTTTTGCCAATAACAAGATTCGGATCGGTGAACCATTCTGAATACAGTCTAATAAGACAGCGTACTCTTCTTTATCGTTTTGATAAATAGCAGTTACTTTCCCTTCACTACCAAGTCCATTGCCAGTTTCAATATCGATACCGTTCATCTTAATACATTCTTCCGTCATCAAGTCTTTGAGATTTTCATTGCGGTGATTTAGACTTTTGAAATTTGCATAGGCTTCTCCGTATTTTTGTAAGAGTTCCATGTTGTCATTCTCTGTGTGTTTCTCTTCTGATTCTATCGTCTTAGTCGCTTCTTTTGATTCTGTCGTTTCACTGGTTTCTGCTTCTTCTGTTGATTGGATCGTGCTGACTCCTACAGCTTCCATTGATTTTGTGCTGCTTGTTGTCGTAGATGTTGTTGATTGACTTTCTTCTTGTCCGCAACCAGTTAATAGTACGATCCCTAGAAATAGCCCAAATAGATAATAGCGTTTCATTGATTGACCTGCTTTCTTTTATTTGTTGGTACACGAATCATTTCTTTTGCATAAACGATTTGTGAGAAGCGACCGGCTGAAAACTTGATCTTGTACTCTTTATTATTTAGTGATACGAGATAACCATCTTCAAACCGACGAACGGCAAATTCCTTTTTCTTACAACCAAATTTCTCGCAAATTTGTTTCATTTGTCGTCGATTCAAGCCTGTTTGCAAAAACATGTAGTTCCCCCCTCATTTTTTTCTGATAATACTTGATACACGAGTAAACTCTCTGCCCCATTGTCGCGAATATCTCGCACAAATTTGTCCTTGTCCGGCATTTTGTTCATACGTTGTAAATTTTCCATCGCCTTCAATACTTGCAATAATGCCGGTATGACCGTATGTTCCAGGAGAAAGTGCTTGTCCTGCATACCAATTGATTACATCTCCTGCTTTTAACTCCGAGGCTTTGGGATTGAAAATCACCTCCCAACCGTACGCTTTCCAGTCGTAATCACTGCCAATCGATTCTGCATACATAAAACCTGACCCCATCAATTGTGGACCGCCAAGCTTTTGTACATAGTATGCAGTTAAGCCGTAACACTGACCACCATTGATCATTTGACCCATCACCTCTTCCAAAATGTCAATTTTACCACCACCAATATTGGCGGAACCATTTCCTAGTGACCCTTCAAATAAACGTTGATACCAATTATTTGCACTAGTTTTTCGTTTGTTCTGTTCCACAGGATCATCTTTTGTACCTGCACGTTCCCAATACTTTAAAATATCAACGGCTAAGCCTTCCGTATCTGTACCGGTAGACATATTTTTTAACAGCGTACTATCTGATCCGTCATGATACCAAGCAAAGTCCATTTGAATGGCGACTTCTTCCCATTTTCGTTTCTGTTCTTCTGCTCGATTCAATAAATTCACACGTCTACCTGAATCCCATTGTGCTAATCCTATTGCATATCCACCAATTGCTGGATTGTATGCCCAAATCGGATTAAAAGCGAGATCACTTTGGATTCTTGATGGAATCAAGCCACTTTCGTGTTCCATATTGCCAATCCTTGCAGCCGCAAATTCTTTTGTTCCTCCTTGTTGCTGAACAAAATTGGCGACTTCCAACGCGACTTCTTCTTGTGGTGTCATTGGATCGAATGTCGAGGTATCACCGTTTTGACTGGAAGAAAAGACACCTAAAAATAAAAGAAAAGGTACTAAGAATACAAAACAGCTACCTATAACTAGATACGCCTTTTTTCTCATTTTTCACCTCAATTCTAAAAAAAGAAGACTGATTTTTTCACCAGTCTTCTACCTCTTGTTGTGCTGATTGTTTTTCTTCATCGATCGAGAAAAATTGTTCTTCTGATTCTGTCCATCCGGTATGTTCCCATTGTTGATTAAGAGATACTTGATTCACTTGATTGACTGGATCATTTACAAGTAGTTCTGGATCATGTTTTTAATCGAAAAAGGCTTGCTCTTCTTTAGCAAATTGTAATTCATCAAAATTATCAACGGACACTTCTGTTGCAGCTTCTCCTATTTCTGCTACTTCCGTTACTAGTTCAGGTGCTTCAAAGTCTTGTTCAACTATATCTGATTCTGTTTCGATGGTTTGTTCCATTAGATCATCTCCAAGTTGTGATTCATCGAGAATCAATTCATCCGATTCAGTCAATGAATGATCAACTGTTGGATCTTCATCCTGTATTCCAGTTAGGACATCTTCCAATTCAAAATCATCGAACGCTTCTTCTTCCAACTCTTGGAAAGAAGCAGGACCATTTTCTAACTCACCTTCCAATGATTTACTCATTTCTTCCTCTAATTGAACATCATCGTACGTTGGTGCCTCTGTTTCTTCTGGATTCTCCGGTTGAAAGAATGATTCCATTCCTTGCTTCAATCCAGAAAAACGTGGATTTGGTTCGGTAAAATGTTCATTTCCTAAATTCATTGCTTTATCCTGACCAGACATGAGTGTTGAAGCACCTTGTAATGCCATTCCCATATTGCCTGTATAGCCACCAATACCAACTTGGGCTGCGGCAGTTGTTTTTTCGACTATATTTTCTGTTCCTTCTTTGACTTTCTCATTTACTTGCTTTTCAAAAGCCGGTTGCTGAATTTGTCCTTCAGAAAAGAAACTAATGATCCGGTAACGATTCTTCCAAAGATTCTTTAAAAAGATATATTTCACCAGAATCATTAAGACCATTGTTCCTAAAAGAACCATGCCATTTGATAAGACGTTTAAAAGACTTTCATTGATCTGTCCGATTATCCCTAAGAAGGCTTGATCGATTAGTCGATTGACCCAAAATAGGACAGCAATAAACACACCAAAAATGACTGGTAAAAATAAAATACCAATCAATGCTTTAAAGAATTTGAACATCAAGGTTTGACATCTTGGGAAAAAGGAAGCTAAGGCAAAAATTGGAAACACTAGTATCAGTAGGATCACAAGAATCTGAATGACCATCAGCATGATATTAATATAAATCACTGGAAAAGCTAGAATAAATAAATTGGCGATCCCTACCCAAATGGCAAAGCTTTTTTCCATCGTTTTTACACCATCTTGAGAAAAATAAGGATTCACTTTTTCAAGGGAACTAAGATACTCGTCTCTCTCTTTTATAAAATTCGTGCGATCTTCTTCCGATAGATTTGGTGATTCTAATAATTTCTTCTCATCTATCTTGTCCCCATTTGCCATCTTGCCATCCAATGAACCACTATTTACAAAATTAAATGTTTGTTGCACAGTCGCATCAAACATTGGACTTTGATAGACACCATTTCCTCCTTGATTTGAATCAGAAGAAGTATTCGCCCCTGCGATAAATTGTGATTGGATTACTTTTGTTACCTCGGTAACGGATTTGATAAGAAATGTAGAGGTATTGAAGTTCCCCTGTGCAGTCGGTACTTGTCCAAACCAACCAAAGAAAATGAATGCCACAAATAAATAATGTAGCAAGACCTTCATAAAATTTCGACGATTGGAGAAGAAGTTCGCTAAGAGGTAATAGGCACTAAAGATAACTGCTAAGCCCATTAAACTGCCTGCACCAAAGCCAGTACCGCCAAAATTATTGAGTATTCGTACCGACATATTAAAAACTTCGGTCTGTTTCGCAATGAAAAAATCCGATTGATTGACAATATTTTCGCAAAAGAGAAAGAAGGAAGCACACATTCTTAGAATAAAAAATGGAACGCCTACGAAGAACCAATTGACTACTTGCCAACCTTTGTCTAGTAAACCACCATCTACCATATAAGCATTGTAACTATCAATTAAATACTTCATGCCACTCTCCTTTACACCGCAAAACGATTTTCCATGACAGAAGCATCGGTATCATCCACTGTTTTGAATAATTCCAACCATTCTTCAAAAATCACATGGACCACGACTCGATTGATTTGCCCAAACATATCTTTCAATAAACATTGCCCTTGGACCATATTCGAGACCCACTTCATGTTTTGTTCATTATTTGGTAGATTCAAATAGTTGAGTATACCTTGACGATTTAGTTCTTCATCAAAACAGATGACCGAACCAAAACCAGTCCCATCGTCTTTATCATCCAGATCATTTACGGATTGTGTGATCAGTACTAAAAAGTTGTTGAACGATCGACCAATTCGTTTCATCGATTTCAAAATAGCTTTTCCTTCTGGAGACGACTGAAAAATCCAACTTTCATCAAAAAAAGTGACCGTTTCTTCTTTGGGATTGCGTGAACCAAATTTTGAACAAAAAGTACCTAGAGCAAACATTAACGTGACCGATAATCGTTTATTTTCATCCATCTGTTCATTCTTATCAGTCGGTAAATCTAAATCTTCAATTTCTAGAATCGTTACCTTTTTGTCAAAAGACAGTCCTGGCACTTCACCATGTGAAAAAGCCAATTCTAAAATGGAATTTCGAACTGTAGAAATCAAAAAACGACCCATATCCTGTACATCCGGTATGGGACTTTCTGCTAAACGCTCAATCACTTGCCAAAAACCTACTTTCTGTCCAGATTTCCGTTCTTTGACGACTGCTACGATCGTTTCATTGATTTCCGTCTTTTGTTTTAAGTTCCATGTGCCTTCATAAATGTTTGTCAGCATCGCTTTAGCAGTTGCAATAGCTTCTGTTTCATCAAATAAAACAATCGGATCGAGAACCCCACGATTCTTTTCTTCACGAACATCTAATGTCACAAAATTGAAGGTACGGATAAATTTAGTATCGAGTGGGTAATTTTTTTGATAGGTCGGATCATTAATCGTGCGCATAAACTGTCGTCGCATTTCTTTTTTCGGATCAATATACAACACTCGATCTTTGAGTGTAGCGCATTCCATAAATAATTTTTTCGCTGTGACTGATTTTCCACTTCCTGTATCACCGGTTAATGCCCAATGTGGATTATTGGTTTTCTTACCGATTACATCCTGTTTATTTGCTAAAAACATATTCATGTAAATCAAATTCTTGGAATTTAACAAAATCGCTTTGCGGTCTTCTTTCTCCTCTAGGGTTGTATCAACCCGACCAAAATAATAACCGAGTTTCGTTCCAGCTTTTAAGGAAGTAAAGAAGTTCAATTCTGCAAATGATTCGATTGTACTGGTATGTTGCCACTTCTTCTCTTTCATCCGCATAAAATTGCCAAATAAAGTAGATTGAAATAAATAAGGATTGTCGAACGTCGCTTTTAGTAGAGGAATGCCCAACCCATCAAAACGATTGATCAAATACTTCTTTCTTGCCTGCATTTGTTTTTTTGAACGACCGCAAACGATCAAAATAGCTCGCCAATCGATAATATCTATGCCATCATCAATTTTCTGATCCAAGTCATCTAAAGATAGCTGACCTTCTACAATTTTTCGCTTTTGCTTAGATCCTGCTAAGTGTGCCTCTTGCATAATATTTTTTGTACGTGTCCTTGCACGAGCTGAACGACCGGAAAGTGCTAATTGTCCTTTACTTTCTGCAAATGATACTTGAACCTTCACTTCTACTGGGAAAGGCATTTTTTGAACGATTTCGAGCAAATGATTACCATCTAAAAAGACACCGAGATCTCCAACTGGAAGATAAGAAACATGACTTTCTCCCTGCTCACAAGCAAACCGCAATCCTCCTAAAAATTGCGGTTGAATTTTTGTGGACATTAAATTGTCCAGCTTTTGACTAGCTAATATCTCTTCTTTATCATGAGGAATATTCTTTAAAAACTGATAGGCTTGATAATAATACAGCTCATCTTCTGTTAAACGTTCTACCAATAATTCTGAAATATTTTGATACACTTCCTGCTCTTGTTCGTAGTAATCCTTTTCCCAGTTTTCTTCCACATCGATTGAAAATCCTAAACTTGTAATGACTGTTTCTGTCACATGGTTGATTGCTCTCGACACGTTTTCTTTTATATCAATGGCGATATCTTTTTTTATTAGGGGAACGCCGAGTATCCATACGTATTCATAGACCATTCCCATTTCCTCTTCCAGTACCATCGCTGTTTTTTTCAATTTCTCTACGCCAATAGCATAATTTTCTGGATCAATCAAGGTGCGCATTGCTCCCATCTTTCCGCGAATATCCGCATTCACTGGCAATAAGTTGATTTCGAAACCTTCACTTCCTTTTAATCGTTTCAACGCACGAGCCACTTTCTTCTTCGTTTTTTGTTTCTTTTCAAAATCTGTCAACATCACCGTTTCCGAACGAATGCGATAATAAGCGATCACTGCTTTCTCTTGCGTGAGCACCATATTTTTACTACGTTGTTCCAACAATGGGTATTCTAATTGCATGTCAAACTCCTTCCTATCGTTTAAATGAGAATTCTTCTAATTCCTTGATTCGCTCAAAAGCAATAATCGGACGCTTATCCAAGATATAGTCTTTGGTATAGCTAAAAAAATCTTTCAAAAAATGGTTCGCAGATTTACCGTCTGGTTCTGTTTCGGAGTACCAGCGAGCGATTTTATGAGGGAAATACAAAACAAGTAGTAAGTTTAGATCGATACCAAAAATAGTCGGTAGCGTAAATCTTGACCATAAAACCATTCCAATCATAAGCAATACGATCAACATCAACACATAAGACATATTTAACGGTTGGGCAAACACCCATACCACTTTTCCCTTCGGCGATTTGATGACTTGTAATGAATAAGGTGCTTTTAATCCTCTTGAATAATCATAATGCTTCATCTATCGACCTCACATACTGATTCCAAATAAGCCTAGAATCCACTTCAACAGATTAAACGTGTTTCTTCCTTGATTGTTCGCAAAGTCACTTAAAATCAAGGCAATCAAGATCACAGAGCCAATTTTTAACCATTCTGCCCCTTTCCAATGCTTCAAGATCAATATAATGACACCAAATGCTAAAATGGTTAGAAAACCATTCTTTAAAAAATTATCCAAATTACTGACGTTCATAAATTAATTCCCTTCCTTTTCCGTAAAATAATGTTTCAGTGTATTCACAAAATAAGAATTCTCTGTCCGTGTTAGCCACAGTGAAAAGTTTTCCGTATAGGCTGCATTTGTTAATGAATCGGCAAAAGTCACTGACACCTGCACACCTAAAACGTCTTGTTGTTGTGTATCAAAATAAGTGACTTCACTTGTATCGACAGCCACAAGTTCTAAGCCTTCAGGTGATTCAATTGCTTCTTTCATCAGTAACATTAATTCCTGCTTATCTGCGGAAGCATACTTTTCAAAAAACATTTTTAAGAATATTTCTACCTCTTCTTTTTCATTTCCACTTAATTCGATCGTTTCTTTCGTTTTCTCTAATTGATCGGTCTTGCCTTGTGGTAGACGACTAGTCAGAAAATAAGGACGACTAACAATAGCAAAGAGTTGATCCTTGGCTTGAATGGGTAACACCATTTCTTGCGTTCGTGTCTCTGTTTCTTCCGTGCTTTTCACTTCGTATACAACGTTTAAATAAACAAGTAAGCACTCTGTTTCTTCAACTGTTCTTGTCACTGTTGCTTGTTTGAAATGACGTGAAAACTCTAACTGTTCATTTCCTTTCTCATCGATCAATGCCACATCAAACGATAAATAATTTGCCAAACGATCAAGTCGTTCTTTTTGTTTCCCTTCCTCTGCCTTTCCATCCATATTAAGATATTCTTTTGCAAAACTTGTGGCGTAAAATGCCAAAGCTGCTGGATCGTAGCTTTCTTTTGTTTCAGTTGTCTTTTGATTATCCTGATTGATTTGTTCAACTTTACTCGCTAATTGATCAAAATTCATCGCAACGACATTGGAACGTATGACACCTACGATTGCAGCAAGACACAAAAGAAAAACGATAGCAAACACCACTCGATTCGCTTTCTTTTGAGACAAGTGTTTCACTTTAGGTCGTGGTTCTTTTTTCTCCTTTTTCCTGATCTTCTTTAAGTCCATGTTTCCTCCTTATTTTTATTTTTTTGCATAAAAAAGACCTAGTTATCATCCAAAGTTCAAGGACTCTAACTAGGTCGAAACCTTATTCATATTTATCCATCATTTATTTAGACTGACGTCTACTTAACCGTAACAGCCAATTGACTCCAACAAAAGAAAGTAAAATTATTCCTAATAACAAACCAACCATCGTTTGTTTGCTTCCTGTTTTAGGTAATTCTTCTTTTATCTCTTTTGTTTTCGCCTCTGTCTTCTCTCCTGGTTTTTCTGGAGTTTTAAAACTGATTGTTTGCTCTTTATTCGTTAAGTCATCTTCACGAGCTACTTCATTTTCCAGCGTTTCTTCATAATAGATCACATGAGTAGCAGTCAACTGATCACCGTCTTTCAACGTATTTGCCTTTAAATTCAAATGGGTTTCAAATTGATCCTCTTTACTTTTAGCAGTATAAGAAGAGATTGCTTCACTTACTACTTTTCCTGTTTTCGTCTGCTTGTATTGCGTAACCACTGTATACGTATGACCAAGTTCAATCGCTGCCCCTTTCATCCATACGGTATCTTTTAGCTGATTATCTAAAGTTGGATCTAGCTCTTTCTGTCCGTTGGTATCAGTAAATAAACTTGTCAGTTCTAATTTTTCCCTTTCGTTATAGGCTTCCAGTACAATCAATTCACCATCTTTTTCAACCGTGACTGAAAATTCGAGTGATTCTTCTAATGGTAAATAGCCATCCAATGGTACTGTTTCGATAAATTTATACGAACCGTAAGGCAAATTTTCTACTTGGATTTTCCCTTCTTGGTCCGTCAAAAACTCATCGATCAAGATTGCTGTTTCTTCATTTTCCTCGTCCTTTTCGATTTTGTATAATTCAAATGCCACATTTTCTAACGGTTGCTCATTTAGACGATCACGCTTGATCAATTCTACTGTTTGTCTAGCTAGTCGATTGGGTACTTCTAAGCGAATCAGAGCATTTACATCCTCTTCTGTCACGCTAAACACTAAGGGCTCTTCTAAGGGGACATACCCTTCAGGTGCTTTCATTTCATGAAGTTCATATCGGTCAACACCCCAAGGAAGACTTTCCGTTGTAACGATTTCTCCTTTTTCATTCGTTTCAAAAATTTCTGTCTGTTCTGTATCATTTGGGCGAACCATTGAAATAAACGCCCCTTCCCCTTCGTTTGCCCATGTATCAAAAATTTTGAACTGAGCGCCAGCATACGGAATATTTTGTCCAGTTTCTTCATCTACTTTGACAATATGCAAACGTGACTCAATGATTCGATCCTCCAACAAGAAGAAATGAGTGTAGCCCTCTTCCGTGATTGTGACGTCAAAAGGTTCAATTAATAAATAGCCATCAACACCCTGTGTTTCCGCTATTGTATAGGTATCATAAGGCAAATTCTCAAACTTAAAGTATCCATTCTCACTAGTCACTTGAACATATTCCTGTCCGGTTGTATGAGAAGTAGCAGTTAACTCCACACCCTCTAGCGGTGGTTTCACATCACTTGATTGGTTGGTCAATCGTTCGAGCATTTCCGTAAATGTTTTGGGGATTAATGGTCTCGACCCAAATTTATACCCTCCCACATGACCTTTAATGACACGATCAGTCACTGTTTTCTGGTGGATCGCTACTGTTTCATTTTGACCTGCATAAGTCAAATTAACTGTATACTTCGTTGGATCTAAATTGTAGCCTACAGGTGGCTCTACTTCTTGTAAATAGTAGGTACCAAGTTTTAGTCCTTTAATTTCTGCTTGTGCAATCCCATCTACATCTTCCATCGTCAAGCGACCTGCTAGCTTTCCATCTGAACTTGTTAATTCATAAACAGCCCCAGTTAATTGTGCAGCTCCTTGTGGCTGATTCCCGGTTTCCTCATCTTCTTTGATCACAGTTAAATTTGCTAATTGTTCCTGATTGTCTAACGAAATCGTTGTGGTTTCGTTTGCCTTGATTGTCAGTGTTTGAGGATTAGAATTTAAAATATAGCCATCCGGCGCTTTGATTTCTTGAATTGTCACCTTTGTATCTACCAATAAATCATTCCAAGTCGCATAGCCATCCGAACCACTTGTCAGTTCTTTTGTTTGTCCATCAGACGTAGTAAAACGAAAAACGGCACCTGCAAGTGGTTGCTTCGTGGTTTGATCCACTTTGCGGACTCTTGCATTGCCGTTTTTTTGGACATTGATTGTAAATCTTGTTCGAACAGGATCGTTCACTCTACCTGTTAAAGCGTTCTGCGTAAACGGGTTTTCAAAAATAATAGGTGCCCCTCTGTAAGAACTTGAGATATTGTATTCAAAGACAACTTGGTTTGTCTGATTTGCCTCTTTTGTTGCGGTAATTGTTACACTATTTCCTTGTTTGTTGATATTCAATCCTTCTACTGAAGCAAGTGGGCTATTTTCATAGTTACTGAATGATCCATTGGTATCAGTTAATGTCACACTTTCGCCAACTTTAAGTGTAAAAGCTTGGGCATCAAAGGAAGTAGGTGTATAGAATTTATTTACATTATTCATTACATTTGTTTTAAATGCCTGATAATCATCCATTGAGAACACCCCAGAAATATTTGTCGGAAATAATCCTTGTTGTTCCCAACTTAAAAGCTGTGTCATAATTTCTTTTTGCAAGGTATGTCCTGAAACGATTATGCCATAGTATTTTATTAAGGAAATACGTTTCATTAATTCTGTATCTTGAATGACAGCTGTATAGCCTCCATTCGATCCCACATTAACAGCAACGCCTTGTTCAATACACATTGCAATTTCTCCGTTGACACGCTTGCCATACCAGCCGTATTCTCTATTTCCATTGGATAAGTGAATATCAATATTCGCTACGTTTGTACTAGGATCAACATAGACAATACTATCTCCTGCTCGAAGTTTACTATCAAAATTAAACATCTCGCTAATTGAAGTTTCACTATAATTTTCTGCGGTAGTTGTATAAAGCTTTCCATCTTGACCTTGTACTAACTTGTTTTTCTTTAAAAAATCATTTACTTTTTCTTGATCATTAACTGCTTCATTTTCTAACTGACTAGTTTGATCGGCAGTTTCAATGGTTGTAGCAACAGCTAATAAACCTTGACTTAAAAATGAGCTTAATAACATACCAATAATGAACCAGATTCTTAATTTGATTTGATATTTTTTCATGCATTCTCTCCTTATGCTTATTTTAAATAAAAAAACCTCTTACTAATAGAAGGGCTGCGACAGTGATTTTTTATTTGGTTTCAACTCCAATAAAAAACCAAGAGAATTTTTTCTCCTGGTTAGCTTATTATTCATCAATTTTTATAGTTTTCATAAATTCAAGTTCTTTTCTAACTCTATCGTACATATAGTAGTTTTTGATATAGAAAAACTCAAGGACACTAAAGGTTTTACTTGAGTTAAATAGTATGACCAATGTAAATAAAATACTTGCAATTACGATAACTAATTTTATTACAGTTATTGTCTCAAAATTTTGAATAGCGTAAAAAAGTATCGGAAAATATATTGCTAAAATAAATTTTTTTACGATGTTCATCAATTTATTTATATATATTTTCTCTCTATCAATTAAAAAATCAATCTCCTTTATTAGATCTTTTATATCAAGTTTATTCAATAATCTTTCTTTTTTTATCGTATACAAATAGTTAAAATAATCATCCGATCTTTTTTCTTTAGGATTGTTTATTCTTATCATGATTAAAACCCAAGGTACCATAAATAATATTACACAAAAAACCATTACCATCGTCATATGACTGTTAAAGAATATTTTATACTCATCTGTCCAGAGAGATATGACTAAATCGACAGCATATATTATTAATATTGATATAAGAATTGTTGTAATCGTCACAAAACAGTATAAATATCTAGGTTTTAGGACCCATGATTTTCTGCCACGAGTAGCTTGATTGTAAATATCTTCAAAAAAATCTTCAGAGTTTATTTTATTAATCTTTTCCAAATCTAATGACATTTTGTGGAACTCCTTGTATAAAATTTTTTAATTTTATAATAAACAGTTAAACTATATAGTGATTAATAAAACTCTAAATAATATTTTTCAGTTCCATTTGACCAATATTCTGTGACTATCATATAACCATTTGCTTCTAGGTTATTTCTTGCAGCAGAAACTGCAGCTTCATAAGTCGCATAGAACGTTCCACTTCCAGTGTAAGGATTCAATGCATACGGTGCTTGTGGCGGTTCAGGTACCGTGCTGTTTCCTGTATTCCCACCACTAGTATTTCCAGACCCGTTTCCTGGTGTACCACTTCCCGCAGCGTTGTTGCCTCCTGTAGAGTTTGAGTTACTTGAACCACCACTTCCCGAATTAGCAGGGGGCGCCACTGGGACAACTGGTTGAATATTTGGTGTTTCTACTGCTGGAACTTCTTCGATTGGAGCTGGTACAGGTTCAGTTGATTGAGTTTGGTTTTCAGCTGTTTCAGTTAGAGCAACTTCTTGTTCTTTTACGGTTTCTTGTTGACGTTGAGCTTCCTCTGCAGCTGCCTTCTCCTGTTCTGCTAAAGCTTCACGTTTCTTCACGTTCTCTTCAATCACTTTTAAAGAATTATTAAAAGACTCTTTCGCTTTCTCGTTTTTAATCAACTCGACTTCTTTTTTAAAAGCCTCGTATTTTTCACGATCCGCTAGATCAGTTGCTTTGCCATCTTTGTATAATTCTTCCATCATTTTATTTGTTTTATTGATTTGATTGACTTGTTCAGTCGCTAGATCAAGTCCTTCATTCAGTATGTCCTCAAAACTTTGTTCTTCTTTTACCTCCTTTTGGTAATAAATATCTCTGACATCCTTCAATTGTTCCTCAGACAAATCATCAATAATTATTACATCTTGGTCACTTTCAGCACCGATTAGATAAGGTTTTTGAAATAGTCCATTGACAGAATATTTCCCATTTAGTTTTCTTTGTACTGCTTGCAGTTGATTCTTAATTGATGAGACACTGTTAACATTTAACTGATATTTATTCTGATCACTTTTTCTTAAATCTAATAGTAATTGGTCCGTTTCCTTAGTTGTCTTTTCATAAGCTTCAAGCTGCTCAACTAATGAATTGATTTTCTCCTGATTCACTTCTTCTTTTAAAAACTGTTTAGAGTCATCTGTATAAATAGCGGATAATTCTACTTGGATCTGTTTCAACTTCTTCTCATTTGACGATAGTTCACTTGCTGCCACTTCTACTTGTTTTTGATAGCTTGTTTCACTCAAAAAATAGAACCCAATACCACATAAGGTAATCAATGCCATACTAACAATACCAATTTGCACTTTTTTATTCATTACTTCCTCCCTTTGTTAACGTTTTCTAAAACTTACCATATTTATATTGTTATTTTCTTTACAATTGTTTTAAATCGATCTTGTTATCTTAAAAAATCGAATTTTTTTATGGCTTTTAACACATCTTTATAGGTGCCATTTGCACAATATACTTTTACATTTTTAGGGGTATCTCCAAAATAGTAGGAAGCTTTATAAAAACTGTACTGTTTTCGGATCACAACATCATGTGTATTTCGGACACAGATTACTTCTACAAATAAATAGGTGTGCCTTGTCAATTGTCTTTCGTAGCAAATATCTACGATTGGACGAAATGGAAGATCCTTTCGCTTTAGTCGTTTTTGTACAGCTTCATACACTTCGTATTCTCTTTTGATTGGTGTAGCAGTAAAGATATTAAATCCATAATCTCGTTTCAATATGACAGACAGTGATTCCGAAAAAGGCATCAATTCCCTCCTTACTTTTTCCTAAAAGAAGCAATCAATGGATCATTCAAAAATTCTTCCTTCATTTTTCTATAGCCAATCTGCTGTGACATCGTATTGATTGAAATACGTTCCTGCTCATAGCCACGCAAATACACGTCATTCGCTTCAAAGTATGCTGTAGCACGCTGACGCTCATATTTTTCAACAAAAATAAGGTCTTGCGAATCAAACACAAGACCGGTCAACAATTTATCTAGTTTTAATCTTTCGATATGTCCATTTACAAAATTATCCAAGGTAAGTATATTCGTTTCAGGTTGAAAATACTGGATTCGATTGACACCAAAATTCGTTACCATTTCTTGTAAATAAGCATAATCTGGCTCTCTTCGGTTCCGATCATAAAATGTATAAAATGAATTTTCTGCTCTTCTTAATTCTGCTTTAAGCAAAATTTTTACTTGTGGATCGTTTACATCAACGAATGATAATTCAATCAAAACATGTCGAATCATTTCTTCATACTGAAATAAAAATTTCCCTATTTTTATGGGTTCTCCTAATTTTATTAAGTTCATTTTTTCTCTCACTCACCATCAAAAGACTCTGTAAGGAATATTCTTTTTGTTTTTAAATTTTTTGAAAAATTCTTCTAAGAACTCTTTATATTCAGGATAAATCAGATCATAAAATAGTCTATAGCATTCATGCCTCACTCTTTCTTCCGTTGCATTTATTGGTAAGCCGTCAAAAATAAACGATCTTTTCTTTTGCCAAAGTAATGTCATACGTTCTCTAAAATCGATAAAATAGTCCATTTCAATTGCTTTATAATCGATATCTTTACGGAAAATACCACTTGCTTCAATCGTTAGAAAAAAACTTGATTTCAGTTCAGTCATTTTCTGTTTCAAATAATTTGATAGAATTGATTCAAACCTTGAAACTTTGATTTTATTTTCTACCATTGTCTCCTCCTATACTTCACTCACCAATTCATTATTTTTTATTTCCCATTCGAACCATTCCGAAAAATCTTGCTTAAATCCATCGACTCGATATTGATTTTGTAAATCTGCCGCCTCCCCATCTTTAGGATCTAAATAAGTTGGCTTCTCTTTTGGACGAGCGTAAACACCAATCCATGTCTCGTAGTCTCCTTCAAAATATCCATCTATTAAAAAGCCTTTTTTAGCAAGTGTTTTCCGTACTTTTTCTTGCATATCTTGGGCATTATTTGGTAGAAAAAAACGATACTTTGAAGCAAACTCTTGGAATTTGGTGACTTGAACTGCGAACTCTTTTTTCTTTTCGAAGTATTCATTCCACAATGCCCATTCTTTATTCGTTAAGTTTCTTCTGTGAATCTCATATAGACTATCAATTCGGCGATAGGCAGTTTCTCTAAATTGAATTTCTCCTTCACACTCATTCACTTTAGAAGTCAACACTGGAATTGTTAGTTTCTTATTTCCATCTAGATCCTCAATTATTTTTTTGATTTTAATAATGTCATTGATCGTCTTAATTAACTTTTCCGTTTCTTTTACGATCATTTTGATCAAATGATTTTCTATAAATTCTCTACTGGTCATTGTTCTCCCTCCTACTACACATATTCGTTTTCTAAATGAAATTCTTTTTTCATATAATCTCTTAGTCCAAGATTATTTTCACTTGTCAGCAGCAAATCCTTCGCACCGACACAGACTTGTTCAATCAATTCTTCATGCTTTTCTTTTAATTCTGCAAACTCTATCCGTTCCATCAACTCATTTGTGCCTAAGCGTGAATCAATCAGCTTGATCATTTTTAGGGAAGGCGCTAAATAGTTAGATAACCACCGTAATGTCTTTTCTATCGAAGGCTTTTCGCCTTGAACAG
>Ga0256408_1000841_pt1 | contig 18952 bp, 25 predicted proteins | sample PhyAR1_FD_185998 | JGI IMG/M metagenome (GOLD analysis project Ga0256408, IMG submission 185998) | Leaf surface microbial communities from alfalfa plants in UC Gill Tract Community Farm, Albany, California, United States - DLSL A.R1 | ecosystem: Host-associated > Plants > Phyllosphere >...
TACCATCTCTCACACAGAACATAACACCCCGGAATTCAACAACCCTGATCATATCCGCCGCTGCGTTGAAAATAATCAGGATTTATGGAACCGGCAAAGAGTCATGAAAGTGATCCCGATGACCAAAGAGTTCTTCCCTGATTATCTGGTTAACAAAAAAGATGAACTGGCAGCGTTTATCCGTCAGGAAGAATCGATCACAGATAATTGAGTTGATTTTAAAGGGATTTTGAATCAGAAAAGAAAAAACCCGGTAATGTCACCGGGTCTTTAAAATCAATAAATTACATATTTTTCATGATGTTGGTTATGTGAGCAGGGGTGACTAATCAGGACTATTGCCTTCCTTTGTCGCCACTTTGTCGCCAGTTTTCATCGTGGCTAATGGGTTGAAGTGGAGGGCAGTTTCAAGATGTTCAGGGGCGAAGTGAGCATAGCGCATAGTCATCTGAATATCGGAGTGGCCAAGGATTCTCTGTAAAACAAGTATATTGCCACCGGACATCATAAAATGCGCAGCGAAGGTATGGCGAAGAACATGTGTTAACTGACCACGCGGTAAAACGATATCTGTTGAGTCGATAGCAGCCATAAAACGGAAGTAGCACTCACTGAAAAATCGGTCACCAGGCTGCGCAATGATTTCTTCATAAAGTTCTTTGCTGATCGGGACGCTTCTGTTTTTCTTACTTTTGGTTCTTACAAAAGTGATTTTATGTGGGGTGATTTGAGAGCGCGTTAATGTCTCAGCCTCCCGCCAACGCGAACCTGTGCTTAAACAAATTTTAACAACCAGAGGTAAATCTGGTCTTCCTTGGCTACAAGCCTCAAGCAATATGTTTATTTGTTCATGTGTGAGCCATGACATTTCTTTTTCAGTAGTGGCAAATTTCCGGAGAGTCTCCAGGGGATTAGGCTGTTTCCATTCTCCCAAACGGATTAGCTCGCTGAACATTCCGCTCAAATGACTTTGTTCAAGATTTACTGTAGTTGGGTCAGCACCTTGACGCCAACGATCAGAAAAGTATATTTCGCCGTTTAGGCGCTTGTCACGATAGTGGGCGAAGTCTTTGGCTGTAAAAGTTGTAGCGGGGGGGTTGCCTAAAGCTTCAACCATTAGGCAGATTTTCTTATAGGTCTTTGAGCCTGCTGTGAGGGCTTGGCCATGTAGGTTGTACCAAAGCTTGGCAATATCTTCCAGGGTTCGGCGATCAGTTTTCTCACCGAGCCAGGGCTTATTCTCGGCTTCATCCATCGTATGGCGTTCAAATGCCAGAGCTTCGCCTTTGGTAGCAAACTGTTTACGCACCCTGCGACCAGTTCGGCCAGCAGGGTAACATTCGCAAATCCACTGACCGCTTGTAAGTTTACGAACTGCCATGCGTTTTCCCCATTAATAAAAAGGGGTATTTAACTGTATATAATTACAGTGGTCAATGTGTGACTTTCAAAAAATAAACATTAAAGTAAGCTATCGTCATCATCGAAAAAATCAACAATTTCATACATCCATGTAGGGGTTCTTATGTCTTCACTTTCGTACACTATGTCGCAATATATATCGCAAAAATTTACCTTCATGCCAGGGCGGTTTAGATAATTATTAATAGCGTCACGTTGCGTATTAGTAATATCTAAAACTCCTGCGGAAACATCACAATCTAGCGGAGTTGTATTTTCGATGAATTCAAATTCTTCGTTACCCTGTTCATATAATTTATAAATAGTTTCATAAAAAAATAACCCATTCAATGAGTCCTCTATTTCAGTTTGAGGACTGGCCCTATTATCCGTGGTTTTTAATAAGTCAATATTACCGTTTGCTTTATTAAAAAGAAGTCTTCTTATTCTTAAGTTGGAAATTGAGTCTGTGCTTTGATAGGTACTATGTGCTTGATCTGTGTCTAAAAGACAATACACTTTACCTTTTATTGTTTTTTTTCTATCCTTCAATGCAAGAGTTAGATAACTATAGATATCTTTGACAGCGAAAGACCCTCCGACAGATAACACTATCAGGTTTTTTATACTCTCAAACTCAAGATGCGTCTCGAGATATTTTTTGTCTGTTTTTCCTTCACATAATAGCCAATTGTAGTTATTTATTGATGTGATCGAAGCGATAATTGATTGAACTAAATCATGGGTGCTTTTAACTTCTAAAGTATCAAGGTAAACGCCATGAGATTCTTTGACAAAACTACTAATGTCATCTTTAAAAGATGAGAGGTTAAGCAATTTTATATGATTTTGATTGGGTGAAATATATATTGCAGAACCAACACCAGCGACAGGAAGAAATCCATACCAATGAGTGGTAACGAGCGTCTGGATTCCTAATCCACTAATTTTTTTTAATTGTTCGAATTGCTTAAAGCATGCTGTGGCATGAAGTGAAAGTTCAGGCTCATCTATTGCAAATACAGTCTGAGACGAAGATTTTTTTGGATTTGCTTTTAGAAACGCAAAAGCTAAGTCTAAAAGTGCCTTGCGTTTCTCTCCAGAACTAAGATTATTTATCGGTGTATCTTTTCCATCAACAGAGCGGTGTAATATTTTATCAGTAAAATAGGTTTCAATTATTTTTAATATCATGTGCCTTTGTGTGAAAAGCGTTTGGCGCTGGGATGGTTTTTTAAAATGATAGGAGTTATCGAGCAATTTGGAAACGTCGGAGATATATTCATTTAAATGTTTATTGATCTCATCAATATCTTTCTTTTTAATTATTTTTTGTATTTTATTCTGAATGTCATCCCCTAGCAGGGATTGGGATAGTTCCCCCTCAATTTTTGAGTAGCTGTCAACTGTTATTTCTGCTGGTAAATAAATGAAGGAATATAATTCCTTGATGAACTCTAAAACTTTAGCTTTAATTTCATCGAGAGGATTTTTCTTTAACCACGATACGTTAGGAAATAATTCAGGTAATTCTAATAATTCCTCTTCGTAAAATGGTATTGATTCGAAAATAGACATAGATGGAACCGGGGTTTCATTAGCCTTTTTTTTAATAAAACCGATTGGGATCAAAAAATATCTAGAATCATCGAAAGACTTAGCTAGTTTATCTTTGTGTTCGATAAATCTCTCTGCAAATGATTTTTGAAACGTAGAAGTGAAGTCATGCGATTCAAGTTGCCATGTTATATTACTTATTATCTCTAATATCTTCGCCATTAAAGCATTACGTTTGACTTTTTCTTTTTCTATTAGAAAAACAGGGACTATAAATGGCTCTCTTGTGTCCAGCCCTAAGCTTCGAGTTTCGTTATTAATGTCTAGCCGATTAATGTCATTGTGATTTAACAAAGTATTCAGCGCAGAGAGAATGGTGCTCTTTCCTACACCATTCTCTCCGATAAAGTATGATGCTCTACTATCCAGTGTTATAGGAATATAATGTTGATTCCTAAAGGATTTATAATTTCTAAGAAGTAGTCCAGCAATCATTATTAGATGTCCTTTAAAAAACTGTGTTAATACTGATTTTAACCTTTCCCTTAAATACGATATCGTTTATTGATGCCTCAAAATTACGACTTCCTGTTTCAATTTTTATCCTCTCAGATGGAAGCCTTGTTATTTCTCGTAAACTTTCATTTCCATCAATGCTTACCAACCATAAACCATCGTTAATAGCAGAAAAATGAGCTTCTATTATGTAAGTGCTATTGTTATCTATAAGAACCTTGGGCGAAATAAAATCTTCGTTAAACAGAGATTTATCGAACAAAGTGTACCCACAGCTATGCAATTTCCCATCAATTAGTTTCGATTTAGGAATTGTGAGTAAATCTGAAAGACCATTTTCAAAAATTGGTCCCACACCTGAGACAAGCCATTTAAGGGAGGCATTTGTTTCAAGTGCGCATTGGATAACCCACTCAGCAGGAAAAATATCCCTCATAAATCTTGTCGCAAGGGTGCTTTTTGATACACCTAGATGATCACACAGCATCTGACGTGTTGAGAATCCATAAGCCTCAACAAGCCGCAAAATCACCTGCTGCCCACCTGTTTTAAAATCCATCAAGTTCGCTCCAAAGAACAAAAATCAATTGACAGATTCCCAAAGCGATCTTAATGTTCGCCATGAAGTTCGATTTGGGAAACTTCACTTGTAATCACGATTAATTACGGCTCGCCACAAGCCAAATGGAGATGTTGCCCCATGAGACCTAACATTTCAATCACTCTTATCACGCCACACGTCACAATTGAACGTTATAGCGAACTCACTGGTTTAGCGGAGGATACTATCAACGACATGCTTGCAGACGGACGTTTACCCCGTCACAGATTACGCAAAGATATGAAGCGCGAAAAAGTGATGATTAATATCGCTGCGTTGACAGTTGACGCGTTATCAGAATGTGACCTTTCGGTTGCCTAGTTCGATATTGCAATATCACTGAGGTCACAGCCATGTTTGATTACCAAACTTCAATACATCCACACTTTGATACTGCTTGCCGACGTTTCTCCTTAGCGCACAACCTAACCGAGGTTGCTGCCGTTATGGGTATTTCTGCCCAGGTGTTACGCAACAAACTGAATCCAGATCAACCCCATCGTTTAACTGTAAACGAGCTGATCATGCTGACGGATATCACTGATGATTCGGCAGTTCTGGATGGTTTGCTGGCACAACTGAAATGTTTACCTGCTGTACCAGTGAATGAAGCGAAACCAAATAATTTACCGATGCACGCCCTGAGTGCTACGGCCGCAATCGGTGTTATTGCCGGTGAGGCCATTTCCCCTGCGCCTATGACGCAATCACGTAGAAACGCCATTTTAGACCGAGCCAATCAGGCGATCCGCGATCTGTCCTTGCTCGTTGTGTCTGTTGAGTCGCGTTTTCACACCACGCCGGTGCTGGCATCCGCAATGGACGTTTTAGGTTCATGCGGCGTCATGCCTGGCCTGAACTGAGGCTATTCGATGAAAGTTTTCGCACAACTATTAAAGCAGCAATCGCCAACCATCCAGCTTCAAAGCTATGGCCACGGGTGGCTTGAATTGCCGAACGGTCAGCGGTGGCAACCGGCAGCCAGCAAAGTGGCGTTTCTAAGTGGCCAGCATCATCCGATGGTGAAGATTAAACGCCGTCCGTGGTGGATTCGCTTGATGGGTTTAAGGGGGTAAGCGTGGAACAGCAAATGCCGAAATGGATTAGTGAAGCCCGAAAGATGATTTCAGGCAGTGAAAACCGGGTGAAGCATTATTGGGAAAATCTTCCAGAAGATGAACGCCGCGATCTCTGTTTTCTCTCCCAGTTGAAAAGCCGCCATGTGAAATGTGCCTGGGACGATTTGATCGAGGCGGAAAAAATCGCGCTGTGGCAGGGCGTATTGAAGGTCAGAAAAATGCAGCAACAAACCCGTTTGCTGACGCCAGAGGATTTCAAAGGCGTTGTTGTTTGCAGTGTTAGCCGTCGGGCTGACGAACAAAAAATTTCAAATCCGATGCACTGAGGGAAGTATGAAAATTATCACCGTAGACGAAATTGGTTTGATTGAATCATTCGCAGCTTTTGGCGTTAAGTTCAATTACAGCCGTTTATTCCTGAGTAAATGCCAGGTGTCACAAGGCCGCGTTGCGCTGACGCCTTTCATGTTCAATGACACGGTTCACCTTGATAACCCGCACCAATGGTTTGCGGCCAATGCTGCGTTTTGGATTCGTGCCTATCGTGAGTCTGAAACGTTGGTCGAACAAGTCGAAACAATGGCTTGCATTCGCGCCCTGTATTTTTTGGCCGGTTCTTTGGGGCAAGGTCATGTTCATGCGCTGATTAGCACCTGGTTTGATACGACCAAGGAATTGCACGGCATGGGGGCGCTTAACCTGTCACCGCTTGCACCGCTGCCTAAAAAATACGAAACAACGATTTCCCCGCTTAGTTTTCATTAATTAAATCCTTCGAACGCCTGCGGCTTCCGCCAGGTTGCCGGGGTTTCTTGCTGCCAAAATTTGGAGTTGTCCCATGAATCTATCCCGAAATGACCGCCCGAAACGCACGCCAGTGCTGCGGAGTTTTGACCAATCATCACCGGCTTATCAGGACGCTGAAAGTCTGGACAATATTTTGAAGAATGCCCGCGCAGAATCGATGGCCGATGCAGCTGTGAAATACTCTGGCCGTTTGGGGCGTTTAGCTGCATATATTGCGACTGAGGGATTAAACGCAGCAGAAGCCGTGGAATTGCTGCGGCAGGAATCCGAACAGTTTGGTCGCGCCTTATAAATGGAGCTTTTTGCCTTTAACGGCCAGCATCATGAAACCCGCCAGTGGCAGCAAGAGCAATTTGCCCCTGGCGCACCTGATGAAATCAGCCTGACTGAGCGGCAGTTATGGCATCTGAATAAAGCCGATCACGATTGGCGTGCTGAGTATCTGGGCGAAATGCCGGATTTCTTGGCACGCTATTTTGGCGATCGATATAGCAAATTATTGGAGGGTGGCCATAACGGTCGCCGCCGTGCCAATACGTTTTTACGCACTACGGTGGGTAAGAGCGTATTGCCACGTCTACGCAATGTCTGCGAACAGTACACGACAAAACACCAGGCTGCGGGGGTGATCCCTTTCCCGTTCCTGGCAGACATGGAAAAACTTCCCACTTTTGGGCGTGATGAACTGCGTAATCTTGCACACCGCGTCGCTGATTTTATGTCTGAGTCATTCACCGATTTTATTGATCTGGCTTTTGACGGCGCAGCTGCTGATCAGAAAGAAATGACGCGCCGCACTTATGCCACTTTTGAACACCTTGGCAAGCTGGCCAAAATGGCGGGTATCACGCCGCCATACTGGCAGCAATTTCTTTCAGGTCGTACTTTCACAATCCGTACCGCGGAATCCGGTTTATTGCGAATGGTGGCACCTGAGTGGTGGCGTACTAAGTTGAAGCGCCGCCGTGATCTACAACGTGAGCATATGGCCATTGCTGTTGGCCAGGTGCAAAAGGCGGCATCAGCTTACGTCAGCCGTTCCACGCAAGGGGAATGGGTGGAGCAAAAGAAACGTAACCGGGAGTTTTTTAAATCGTGTGATCTGCAAAATCAGGAGACGGGGGAGCGTCTTTCCCTGGCCGACATGGTGGACGGCAGCAATGCCAACCCGGCAAAACGTCGCTGCGAACTGATGGTTCGTATGCGTGGGTTTGAAGATTTGGCCACTGAAATGGGGATGGCCGGAGAGTTTTACACGATCACCGCGCCGTCAAAATATCACGCCGTGCACAGCAAGGGCGGGTTCGTGTCTCAGTGGAACGCGGCCAGTCCGCAGCAAACGCAAAAATACCTCTGCGGCGTATGGGCAAAAGCCCGCGCTGCGTTTTCCCGCGCCGGGATCCATGTCTTTGGTTTTCGCGTAGTCGAACCGCACCACGACGGGACGCCGCACTGGCATATGTTGCTGTTTATGCGCCCGTCTGATGTGGCCGAGGTGCGGGATATTCTCTGTTATTACGCCCGTCGTGAAGATTCCGAAGAACTGCAATCCGCACACGCGCTTAAGGCGCGTTTTCACGTTGAACCTATCGATGAAGAAAAGGGCAGTGCTACGGGCTATATCGCTAAATACATTTCTAAAAATATCGACGGTTACGCCCTGGATGGTGAAACGGATGAAGAAACCGGCGAAAACCTGAAAGACATGTCCAAGGCGGTATCTGCCTGGGCAAGCCGCTGGCGGATCCGTCAGTTTCAGCAAATCGGTGGCGCGCCGGTAACGGTCTGGCGTGAGCTGCGCCGTATGCGTGATATCACCCTGGAAAACAAATCTATGGATGCTGTGCTGGCTGCTGCGGATGTGGGGTGTTGGGCATCCTACACCCAAGCGCAGGGCGGTGCGTTGGTGGCGCGTCGTGATCTGGTTGTGCGCCTGATGTATGAAATCACTGAATGCGGCAATGAATACGGGGAAGCCGTTCAGCGTATTCAGGGGGTTTATTCGCCGTTATCGGGTCAGGAATCAGAGGTATTAACGCGCCTGGTTAAGTGGGCGATTGTTCCGAAGTTGGCCGACAGCGCAGCGGAGGCTGCTTTTTCTGGCGGCATCGCCGCCCCTTGGAGTTCTGTCAATAACTGTACTCAAAGTACGATCACCGAATTGAAAAAGGGCATCGGTATTCAGTCCCAGGATGCTGGCCAGATGGCCAAAGCGCTGGCCAGGGGCAATATCGTGCCGCTGGATCGGGAAACCGAAATGCAATTAGATGGCAACCGGCTGGTGGTCAGGCGACGAAAAGCATATTGCAAGGAGTGTGGGGAGGTTATCACGCCCGAAAATGAGTCATTTGATTCACCCGGCAACTGCTGGGGGTGCGCGGATGGCCATGAATTCCAGTCTGATCAGGGGGATGCGGTTAACCGTGCGTTTGAGGCGTTGGGCATTTAATGCAAGGTAAAAACTCGCAAAAGCGCGTTCGGTTTGCTTTTATTCTGTAACAATTTGAGATACTGTATATTTATACAGTGAATAAGTTAAGGAGGTTGGGGAATGCGGGATTTATTTTTTGAGGAAATCGCTGTGCAACGGATGGCTTTATTTTCTCGATTGGTAGCTATTGGGGACTGTGATCAGGAAGAAAAAACGTTAGCCTTGGGATGGTTAGCTGAGTTGAATGCCCAACTGCTGGAAAGTCTGCGGCAGAAAGATAAGAAAAACCCCCAAAGCGGGGGCAGTGATTCAGGCTTGTTGCAGTAGCGAAAGCAACATTTGCTTATCGTCTGATTTCAACGATTCCACTAAGCCACGCAGTAAACTGCCCTGGCTTTTCGCGCTGGGGCTGATGGTGTGCGAAAAGGTCATATTCATTACAAAAGTATGACCACACTCAAAGTCAGAGCACGCACAATACAGGTCTGAAATCTGACGGTGTTTGCGTGACGTTTTTTTAATGACTGAGTTCGCGCCGCATTCGGGGCAGATGACTTTCATCACGCGCATGGTGTTGGCTCCGGGGAAGTGATAACCCCAGGATTTTAGCCTGTTGCGGCTCATTTTTCACCCTCTGATGTTGTGTCAAAGGCGAAGTTAAGCCGCAGATGTAACGGAATTTCCGGGTCACTGTTGACCGCATTCATGATCATGCGCTGCAACGGGATCACTTCGTCCTTTCGATACGTTGCGCGGGACTTTTCCGGATCAGGTAAACCCGCTGTATTTTGCGGAATAATGCCCGCCAGGCCAGCCGGGAACCGGTGGGCGTTCAGCACATCCTGCGCGCTGATGTTCTTCACGTTGTTGAATTCGTCGTTCGCGCCGATATCCCCCACCGGAATAAACTGGATCGCCTTTTCGTTCCCGCCTGGAATGTTCACAAAGATGGTGGAGAAGTTCCCGATCCCTTTGCTACTTTCCAGGCGTTCGGTGATTTCATCCTCTACTTCATCGGTCAGATTCGCGTCATTGGTGTAGATGATGCCCCCGGTGTGCGCCCCGTTGTGATAGTAGCGGCGGCGGAAAATGGTTGCTTCACTGTTGAGTAATGCCGAGTGAATGCCGCTGATGTAATCCGGCAGTCCGTAAATCTGTTGCTGCGGGTCGTACTGTTTCAGGAGAATCACGTCATCCGGGCTGTATACCAACGGTTCGCCGTCCTGCAGAACCACAAATTCCCCGGTTTTACGCACGCGCAGATACAGCGACGGCAGCGGCAGCAAATCCACCACGTCACCCCAGCCCGAACGCACTTTCAGAATGGCCAGGTCGCCGCAGGATAAGTAATCAAACACGCCGCCGCGCAGCTGCTCATGCGTTAAACCGCCGCCCAGATAATCCGATGTCACCATGTTGTGACGGGCATAAATCACGCCGCCGTGCTGACTGTTTAAGTTCGTCAGTTGAACCAATGCCAGGCGGTCAATCGGCAGGGTGTAGTGATCGAATTCATTGTCATACCAGATATCCCGGTAATTTGTGCCGGTGGTCAGGATGGGTTCCGGGCGTCCCATGCTGATGATGCTCATTTTTTTGCTGCGGTCAGGCTGTTCCTTCTTAGCCTGGCGGGATGGTTTGCGTTTGCTCATGCTGCTTTTTTTCCTAATTTCCATTTAGATTTACGCTTGTGCTCAAAGTTGATCGGCTCGTTAATAACGGCGTGCGCGATTGCCCAAAAGGCATCGGCGTGGCCGGTTTCCACCGTGCGATCGGCTTTGAACGTCATGGCGTTGCCGCTGGCCGTGCTGGTGTGTCGGATGGACAGGAAAGACGCTGCAATTTCCCGGTTGTCTTTGTTCCATTCCAGGCGTTTTGCGCCGATTACGTCGATCATCTTCAACACCAGCCGGGTTTTGGTTTCCATGCCGTAGTGAATGGCCACCGCTTCACGTAGGGCAAAATGTTCAATCAGCTCAAATACGCCCCGGCCAATGCCGGTGACGTCTACGCCGATGTAAGTCATGTTGTACTTCCCGAACAGCTTTTTTATCTGCGCTGCCTGATAGGCGAAATTCATCCCTTTCCAGTGAAAAAGGCAGAGCACGCGGAATTTCTCCACGGCATAAAGCGGCGGGGCAACGATGGCAAACGTGGAGGTATCGCCAGAACGCGCCGGGTCAAAGCCTCCCCATACCTCACGGTTACCAAACGGCCGATCGGCGTTGGGGTCATGGTCTTGCCAGTCGGCCACGTCCACGCCGCAGATTTCCAGATCACTGAATTTGAAAACGCTGTCTTTGCTGTCCACAAACACGCACATATACAGCATGTTGAACGTGTCACGGTTGTAGCGGTTGCGCAGCTTGTCGATGCTGGCACGGTTAAACCCGCCCTTAACTGCGTCCTCCATCGTGATGACATACCGCCACTGTCCATCCGGGCAGAGTCGGCCGCCGTCGCGCATTTCATCAAAGGTTGGGAAAACGGCGGTTTGGCGCTCTTTGTCTCCCTGCTTCCATTCTTCCCCCGTCCAGAAGGGATAAGCCTGATGCGTCTTGGCGCTTGGCGTTGAAAAGTAGGTGGTTCGCCAGTGGTCGTGCGTGGCCATTGCGCTGGCCACCTCGTTAAGTTTGGCGAAGTTCGGCACCCAAAAGTATTCGTCGCAGTACAAGTGGCCGCTGTATGACTGCGCGGTGTTTTTGTTGGTGGACAGAAAGCGCAGCTCTGCGCCGTTGCTTAATCTGATTGGGTTGCCGGTCAGCACAATGCCGAAATACTGCTCTGCGATGTTGACGATGTAAGAGCGGAATACTTCCGCCTGGGCTTTGGAGGCGGAAAGGAAAATTTGCGGGTCACCGGTCATGACCGCATTTTCGAATGCCTCAATCGCAAAGTACCAGGTGGCACCAATCTGGCGGCTTTTCAGGATGTTCCTGATCTGCTGTGCCAGGTTGTTGCGCAGGTGCTTCTGATAACCGAATAAATGTTCCTCTGCGAAAGCGTCAAAATCATCCTGCGTCATGCCGGATATATCGTTTTTCTTATATTTGCGCTTCTTCACCGGCTCTGCGCCGCCACCGTTCCCTCCCTGGTTGTCATAGCCTCCCTGGTTGCCAGATTTAGCGGCGGCCATTTTCTCTTTATGTTTATTTGTCTGAGCACGCAGTTTCACTGCGTGAGCAATCAGCACATCTATCTCTTTTAATTCCAACTCTGTTTTTTTGTCCCGGCCAACTAATAATTGGTAACGGCGTTCAATGGCTTCCTCTGTTGATTCATGGCTGAGTAAATCAGCCCAATTCCCTTTTTGCGCCCAGTAGTAAATGATCCGCGCATTCGGCAGATTTAAATCCTGAGCAATTTCCTTTGGCGTGGCACGGCGCAAATATAAAGCGCGTGCAACGTCTTTTAGTTCGTCTGTGTATTTAGCCATTCGGCAATTATGCGGGGATGTTTCGGCTATTTCGTTAAGTAAATATCTGATGCAATCGGATATAGGGTTATATCCGAATTCTGCTTAATGCGGCAGGGTTAATTATTGGCGATACTGCATTCCACGGAAACAACGGAGATGAATTCCGGCATGGCAGATTCACATTTAATGACGAATTGGCTTTGTATCGCTACCGAAGGGGAAACAGTTGATAAGCGCGAATTGACAAGGAAGATGTTAATTGATGCAGCTGAAACTTACGATCCTGAAAATGAGAATCCCGCACTGCTTTGGCCAGAGCATGAGCGTTGCTTTGGTAATGCAGGTGAGGTGTTAGAGGTGGATTGGTCGGAAGATGATGCAGGGCGGGTAAAGCTGTTCGCTCGCCTGTGTCCTTCCACCGATTTGATTAGGGCTAATCGGGATGGTCAGCTTTTATTTACCTCAGTGGAATTAACACCGGATGGTAATTACCGCAGCACAGGCCGTTATTACCTGGAAGGGCTAGGCGTTACAAACGAACCCGCAAGCGTAGGCACTACGCGAATGCGATTTAATAAGCGGAAAGACAAATACTTTATTGGTAATAGTGTTCCGCTCGTAATTAACGAAGTTAAGGAAATTAACATGGCAGGGAAGAATAAAGCGAAATCAGGGTGGCGTAGCATGTTCAGTATTGAAGATGAAACGCCTGCGCCGGAAGAAACTACGCAGGGCGGCGACAAATTACAGGCAATGGCTGAAGCATTAGCGGCGTTAGAAAACCGCGTCGCTGCACTGGAAACTAAAACGGAAGCAACTGACACAACTGTTGAAGATATTCAGAGCGATGTCGAAACCGTTAAAGAGGTGGTGGATACGGAAGAATTTGCCCGCCTGCGCGATGAATTACCCAATATCGTCAATAACTTTAGCAAGCTGGATAACAAGGTCACTAAGTTGCCTGGTAAGAATCCAAAAGGCGGCAAAAAACCGTTCCAGTTCTTATAAGCATTTATCAGGCTTTCGCCAGGGAAAAACATTAACCGCTGAGTAGCGATTAAGGATGAATAAATAATGATTTTAAATGCAAAAGCGCGTGGCTTTTTAAAGCAATTCGGCGCGGGACTTGCGGCGGCAAACGGGTTGGACGGTGGCGAGGAAAGCAATTATTTCTCTCTGTCTGATCCGAAGGAAACGCAGCTGCGTGACGCGCTGCTGGAAAGTTCGGATTTCCTGAACTGGATCACCGTGGCCGATGTTGACCAGCTTTCTGGTCAGGTGGTGAGCGTGGGCGCGTCCGGTCTGCATACCGGCCGTATTGCTGACGGGCGTTTTCGTCGCAACGTCGGCGTTTCGGGTAATGAGTACAAACTGGTTGAAACTGACTCCTGCGCCGCGCTGCGTTGGGATCTGCTTTCTATCTGGGCAAATGCTGGTTCTGAGGAAGAATTTTTCCAGCGCGTCACCGCGTTTACCACGCAGACCTTTGCCCTGGATATGTTGCGTATTGGCTTTAACGGCAAGACCGTTGAAACCTCAACGGACTATGAGAAGAACCCGAACGGCGAAGATGTGAATATCGGTTGGCATGAAATTGTTCGCAAGATTCGAGAAAAACAAATCATGACCGATGCGGTCACGCTGGATCAGCGCGGTGATTACAAGTCACTGGATGCGATGGCGTCAGATCTGATCAACGCCAAAATCCCGCAGGAATACCGCAACGATCCACGGCTGGTGGTACTGGTGGGTGCTGACCTGGTGGCGGCTGAACAGTATCGCCTGTACCAGGCTGCTGATCGTCCAAGCGAGAAAATCGCCGCGCAGATGTTGCAGGACTCCATTGCCGGGCGTCAGGCCATCATCCCGCCATTTATGCCGGGTAAGCGCATGGTGGTGACTACGCTCTCAAACCTTCACATCTATACGCAGCGCAATACCCGTCAGCGCAAAGCGGAGTTTGTTGAAGACCGTAAGCAGTACGAAAACAAGTACCTGCGTAATGAAGGTTATGCGGTGGAATACCCGGAACTGTATGCGGCGATTGATGAATCAGCCGTGACCATCGGCACCGTTGCCGAGCCATCCGAACCCGTAGGCGGAGAGTAAATATGAGCCTGTCACCCGCGCAGCGACACAATGCCCGCATTGCGGCAGAAACGAAGTTAAGACAACGCCAGGCACTGGAAGGGGCAGACAGCTTGCACGTTCTGAGCGCGGCGCTGGCCAACGATGTGGACATGTTGCACGGGCTGACATTGGCGCAAAAGGTGGCGTTAAAGCGTGATGAATTATTACCAAAATGGATGCCCACCGTTGAAAAGTACCTGAATGGCGGGGAGGTGTACCGCAATCCGATCCTGGCATGGTTTGTGATTTGGCTTTTTGACGTGGGAGACATGGACGCCGCGCTTAACTTGGCGGATATCGCCATCGAGCAGGGGCAGGAAACCCCGCCAGAGTTGAAAAGCAATTTCCCCACCTTTGTGGCGGATACCGTCCTGAAATGGGCGGAAGTACAGGCCAGGGATGGCCACCCTGTTGAGCCTTATTTTTCCCGCACGTTTACCGATGTGGCGGAAAAGTGGGAGCTGTATGAAGTGATCCAGGCCAAGTGGTTCAAGTTCGCCGGTATGCGTCAGTTGTTTGATGAACACGGCGTGCCGCGTGCCACGGCCACCGAGGATGTGGGGCTGTTGCAGAGCGTGGACGAGCTGCTGGCCAAGGCCGAAAAGCTGCATTCACAGTGTGGCGTGGGAACGATGCGCAAACAAATTGCCGCCCGCGTCCGTTATTTAGAAAAGCAATCAGGAGCCAAGAAATGAGTTTTAAACACGGTTTAGGCCAGACGGTAAAGATTTCTGTCAGCGGTGAAACAGGTCACGTTAAAGGCCGTGCCGAATACCTCAACAATTGCCCTGCCTATTTGATTCATTACCAGGCAGCTGACGGCCGCGCAGTTGATCGCTGGTTTGATGAATCTGAAGTTCAGCCGGTAACGCCGGTTCAGTAAAGACTACCGCAAGCCGGAACGGGCGCGGGGAAGGTAATACCCTTGGGTTATGTACCGTGGATCCCGGTCTGCCCGTTTCTTACGGAGAATTTTATGTTTAGCGGAACGCCGATTGATTACCAGGATGAACCGTTAACGAATGACGGATTTTGGCCAGATTTGAATCTGGCGGATTTCCAGGAACAGCGCAGCATCCCCGCCGATGTAGACGCCGGGACAGTAGCCACGGCGCTGCTGACGGCGGGCGGGGAAGTGAATGACCTGTTGCAGACCGTCAAGGATGGTTACTTGGCCAAGGGATATGGCCAGGCCAGCGCGGTGCCGGGTATCGGTCGCCCTGGCGAAAACCTGCTTTGTGCTCGTTATAAAAAAGCAGTGTTTGCCCGCGCAAAGGCCGATTTGATCGCAGAGTTCGCAAGCCAGGGGCGCAGGGAGTCGCACCCAGGGCAGGAAAGTGAAGAAACCCGCGCCGGGTTATTGGCTGAGGGTTCGATCATCATCCGGGCAATCAAAGGATTGCGCCGCGTGACGGTAAGGAAGATATGAGCCAGTTAGATGCGCTGAGTACGTTCGTCACCCAAAGTATGCCCGCCAGGACGTTCAAGGGGGCAGGTTTTTCCAGCTATATGGATGAACTGAGTTTTATCCCCGCGCAACGGGATTTAGGGCTGGAACAGTACCGCCTGGCGGTAATCCGTTACAACGCGGTTTTAGCCTGGGACAGATTCCCGTACCGGCTGTATGACCCGCGCAACCTGGCGGCGCTGCTGCTGGTGTGGTTGATGGAATCTGACCAGGAACTGTTTGAAGAATTCGGCATAGACACCGAGTTGCCTGATTTTGATATCGATCTGGTGGATGAGGAAACCGCTGTGGTGGTGATCACGTTGCCGATGGTGGAAGCGTTAAACCTGGTGAAGGACGACAACGGCAATATTCCCCTGGACGGGGAGCAATGGCGACTTGCTGATCCCACTGTTTGGTTTGCCAGTGAGGCCGTGGTGTATGGCGTTGATGAACAGGGTGTACCGCTTGGCAGTGAAAAATGATTATCCGGGGTGAGTTAGACCGGGCGCAGCTTAAGGCGGTGCGCAAAAAGCTGGCCAGCCTGGAATTGCCCCCGGCCAAGCGTAAACGGCTGCTGTGGCGGCTGGGAAAATACGGATTGATCCCGGCGGCTAAACGCAACATTCGAAACCAAGCCAGCCCGGATGGCCAGAAATGGCAGGGACGCCAGACGAAGCGCAAAGGCAAGATGCTGCGCAACATGCCAAAGCTGCTGCATATCCGGGAAATGCCGGAAATCGACGGGGTACGTATTTACCTGAGCGGCGGCGGATACCATAACGGAAAAAAGGCTGTGACTGCCGGAACGGTGGGATATGCCCATCAAAACGGCATGAGTGTCACGATCAGTCGTCGCCAGGTGGAGCGAAAAGGGAGGGCGGAAAGTTTGCCCGCAAGCCTTAGACAGGCCAAACGCCTGCGGGCGCTGGGGTACAAAGTCAAAAAGGGTAAGCGTTGGCGAAAGCCGCCGTTTAAAGAAATTCAGGAAGGAATGACGATGGCCAAAGCCGGGCTGTTGATCCGGAAATTATCGGGGAAAGCGGCAAAAGCGTCCTGGTCGGTCGATGTTCCATCACGTCCTTTTCTGGGTATCACGGAAGACGATTTTAATAAAGCGTTAGCGCGGCAACTCCAGGGCATCGGATTTGGCGCAGACGCAGGACACTAAGGGGAAGTTATGGGGTGGCCAACGGTCGATGTAAATCAGGTCAATCAGCTACAGGGTGAAACAAACGAGATTGAGCGCGTGGTGCTCTATGTCGGTACGGGGACAATCAACGCCGGTAAAACGCTGGCGGTGAATACCCAAAGTAATTTTGATGCGCTGCTGGGCGCAGAAGACAGCGTTTTAAAAAGTAATGTCCTTGCTGCCATGCTCAACGCCGGATCCAACTGGAGCGGTTACGTGCATGTGCTGGCGGATGATGCCGGGGAAAGTGCCTGGGCGGATGCGGTGCTGGCCGCGCAATCCCTTTGCTCTGTTGAAGGTGTGGTGTTACTGGACGATATCGCCACGAAAACGCCTATCAACAAGGCGGCAGAGCTGCGCGCCAAATTGCTGGCCAGCTTCTCACGCTGGAACTGGTTCATTCTTTCCGTGCAGGCACCGCAGGCCGAGGAAGATTGGGCGGAATATTTGGTTCGCATGGTGGCCTTACAGGCGCAGATTTCTGCCCCGTCAGTGCAGCTTGTGCCGCGTTTATTTGGTAATGAGCCTGGCGTGCTGGCTGGCCGCCTGTGCAGTCGTGCGGTGACCGTGGCTGACAGCCCGGCGCGGGTGAAAACCGGTGCGCTGGTCTCCCTGGGCAGGGATGAAATGCCGGTGGACGGCAATGGGGCAGCGCTGGATCTGGCTACCCTGCAAGCCTTGCAGGCGCAGCGTTTCAGCGTGCCGATGTGGTATCCCGACTATGACGGGTACTACTGGGCGGATGGGCTGACGCTGGACGCGGAAGGTGGTGATTACCAGGCGATTGAGTACCTGCGTATTGCCGATAAGGCCGCCCGTCGCGTGCGTTTGCAGGCGATTGCCAAAATCGCAGACCGCTCATTAAACAGCACGCCGTCCAGCATTGCCGCCCACCAGGCGCTTTTTGCCAAGGTGCTGCGTGAAATGTCGGTGGCCAGTCAGATTAACGGCATCACCTTCCCCGGCGAAGTGAAGCCGCCGAAGGATGATGATGTGACGATCACCTGGCAGTCAGCCACCAAAGTGGCGATCTACATCGTGATCCGTCCGTATGAATGCCCGAAAGGCATCACGGTGAGCTTGTTGCTGGATACCAGCCTGACAGGGAGTCATTAACGATGAAACGTATTTCAGGCCAGTCCACCGATGTGCGAATTGACGGTGACCTGATCCACATTGAAAAGGTCAGTTTGGATATCACGGATAACACGGCGGCGGCGTCCACTCAGGGCGTGCCTGATGGCCATGTGTCCGGGGATGTGGCGGCCGAGGGTGAGATTGAAATCTCTACAAAAGTGCTCACGCAGCTGACCGCCATTGCACGCCGTGCCGGTTCGTGGCGCGGTATCGACCCGGTGGATCTGATGTTCTATGCCAAGGCCGGTAATGAAGAACTGAAGATTGAAGCCTTTGGCTGCAAGCTGGTGGTAAGCAACCTGCTGGATAACGATCCGAAGGGCGGTAGCACGCTGAGCCATAAAATTAAGTACATGGTCACAAGCCCGCAGTTTGTGCGCATTAACGGCGTGCCGTATCTGGAAGATGAAGATACGCGCAACCTGATCGGATAAGGACATTGCACGGATGCAAGAGCACGAAAAAAGTATTTTAAGCCTGATCCTGCTGGGCGCACTCATCGCCCTGGGACAGATGCTTGTGAGCAGTGAGCCAATGACCGGAAAGCTGTTTTTTGGCCGCATTATCCTGGGTTCGGCCACCTCAATGGTGGCAGCGGCGGCGCTGATTTGGATCCCGGATATTTCGCCGGTGGCCATTGCCGGATTGGGTGCCGCGCTGGGGATTATTGGCCACCAGGCCGTTGAAATCTGGCTACGCAAAAAGGGAAGTCGTTATTTATCAGGGAAAGGAAAACTGAAATGACATTAAGCGAAAAGCAGCAATTGTTTGTGCAGCTGATTGGCCAGCTGATCGAGTGGGCAGGCAATCATGGTTACCGGCTGACCTTTGGTGAAGCCTACCGCACGCCGGAACAGGCCAAACTCAATGCCAAAAGCGGCGCGGGCATTGCCAATAGCTTACACACGCAGCGTCTGGCGATGGATTTTAATCTGTTCATCAATGGCCAATACCAGACCCAGACCGAAGCCTATAAACCGCTCGGGGAATATTGGGAATCCCTGGGCGGCGTGTGGGGCGGGCGATTCAAAACCCGCCCGGACGGCAACCATTTCAGCCTGGAACACAACGGGGTGAAATGATGGGCAAGCAGCTGGTGATTGCCGCTCTGGCGTTGTTGGCTGCGTTCGCAGCGGGCTGGCAGGTCAATGCCTGGTACAGCGATAGCGTGGAGTTGGTGATCAGTAATGCCGCACACGCGGCGGGGGAAGCCTCCCGGATTGCCGGTGAGAAAGC
>Ga0256408_1000848_pt1 | contig 18837 bp, 19 predicted proteins | sample PhyAR1_FD_185998 | JGI IMG/M metagenome (GOLD analysis project Ga0256408, IMG submission 185998) | Leaf surface microbial communities from alfalfa plants in UC Gill Tract Community Farm, Albany, California, United States - DLSL A.R1 | ecosystem: Host-associated > Plants > Phyllosphere >...
GGGCACTGGAAGTTTTTTTCATTTCGGGTAAAACTTTAACGGAACTGACGCAAACGTCAGGAGACGCTCTGCCGTATCAGGTGCATCAGTTCGCCATCGCCCCGGCGAGCCGTGAACTGCTCCATCAGCGAATTGAGCAGCGTTTTCATCAGATGTTAGCTTCAGATTTTGAAGCAGAAGTGCGGGCGCTATTTGCCCGTGGAGATTTGCATACGGACATGCCTTCCATTCGTTGTGTGGGGTACCGCCAGATGTGGTCGTATCTTGAAGGTGAGATTTCATACGATGAAATGGTTTATAGAGGTGTTTGCGCCACGAGACAGTTAGCGAAGCGCCAGATCACCTGGTTGCGCGGTTGGGACGGCGTTCACTGGTTAGACAGTGAAAAACCGCAACAGGCGTTAAACGAAGTGATTGAGGTTGTTGGTGATATCGCTCACTGAATGTGTACAATTGAGACGTATCGTGCGCAATTTTTCAGAATCGCAAGGTTCTAAGTACAAAACAAGCATATAAGGAAAAGATAGAATGGCTAAGGGGCAATCTTTACAAGATCCGTTCCTGAACGCATTGCGTCGGGAACGTGTTCCAGTTTCTATTTATTTGGTGAATGGTATTAAGCTGCAAGGTCAGATTGAGTCTTTCGATCAGTTTGTGATTCTGTTGAAAAACACGGTCAGTCAGATGGTCTACAAGCACGCTATTTCTACTGTTGTTCCGTCCCGTCCGGTATCTCATCACAGCAATAACGCTGGCGGCGGCACTGGTAGTAACTACCATCATGGCAGCAGCGCGCAGGGTTCTTCAACGCCGGCGCAGGACAGCGACGAGACCGAATAAGGTTTCGCACTGTTATCCACACGGGGAGCCAGGGATCCTGCGTTCCCCGCTGATCTTTTTAGAGAGGTTTACGCTTGTTTGACCGTTATGATGCCGGTGAGCAGGCGGTGCTGGTACACATCTATTTTTCGCAAGACAAAGATATGGAGGACCTCCAGGAGTTTGAATCTCTGGTCTCTTCCGCCGGTGTCGAAGCAATGCAGGTGATTACCGGTAGCCGTAAAGCGCCGCACCCAAAGTATTTTGTTGGTGAAGGTAAAGCAGTCGAAATTGCGGATGCCGTAAAAGCAACCGGCGCGTCAGTCGTGTTGTTTGATCATGCGCTGTCTCCAGCCCAGGAGCGCAACCTGGAAGCCCTTTGCGAATGCCGTGTTATCGATCGCACGGGTTTGATTTTAGATATTTTTGCTCAGCGTGCACGTACCCATGAAGGGAAACTGCAGGTTGAGCTGGCGCAGCTGCGCCATCTGGCAACGCGTCTGGTGCGTGGCTGGACACACCTTGAAAGACAAAAAGGCGGGATTGGTTTGCGCGGCCCGGGTGAAACCCAGCTCGAAACCGACCGTCGTTTGCTGCGTGGCCGAATTACCCAGATCCTTTCACGTCTGGAACGTGTAGAGAAACAGCGCGAACAGGGGCGTCGGGCGCGAACCAAAGCCGATATCCCGACGGTGTCGCTGGTGGGCTATACCAACGCCGGTAAATCCACCCTGTTTAACCAGATAACCGAGGCCCAGGTTTATGCCGCAGACCAGCTGTTTGCGACCCTGGACCCTACGCTGCGCCGTATTGACGTTGCAGACGTCGGTGAAACGGTGCTGGCGGATACCGTAGGGTTTATTCGCCATCTGCCGCATGACCTGGTGGCGGCGTTTAAAGCCACCCTGCAGGAGACGCGACAGGCGACTCTGCTGCTGCACGTGATTGATGCAGCAGACGTGCGCGTGCAGGAGAATATCGACGCGGTGAACGTGGTGCTCGAAGAGATCGACGCCCATGAGATCCCAACGCTGTTGGTCATGAACAAGATCGATATGCTGGACGATTTCGAACCGCGTATCGACAGAGATGAAGAAAACAAACCGATTCGGGTCTGGCTTTCTGCCCAGACCGGTATTGGTGTGCCACTGCTTTTCCAGGCTTTGACAGAACGTCTTTCCGGTGAGGTAGCTCAGCACACGCTGCGACTGCCGCCACAGGAAGGCAGGCTGCGCAGCCGGTTTTATCAGCTTCAGGCGATAGAAAAAGAGTGGATGGAGGATGACGGCAGCGTGGGGATGCAGGTGCGTATGCCGATCGTTGACTGGCGTCGCCTCTGTAAACAAGAACCTGCGCTGGTCGACTATATCGTCTGATCAGAAAGGGGATGCCTGAATAATTCGCCCTTGCATAACAAATATGGAGCATATACATGGCGTGGAATCAGCCCGGTAATAACGGACAAGACCGCGACCCGTGGGGAAGCAGCAAACCTGGCGGCAACTCTGAGGGAAATGGCAACAAAGGTGGTCGCGAGCAGGGGCCGCCGGATCTGGATGATATCTTCCGCAAACTGAGCAAGAAGCTTGGTGGCCTTGGCGGAGGAAAAGGTTCTGGCTCGGGTGGCAATTCCACTCAGAGTTCGCGCCCGCCAATGGGTGGCCGCGTAGTCGGCATCGTGGCCGCTGCGGTAGTCATCATCTGGGCAGCCAGCGGGTTCTACACCATTAAAGAAGCAGAACGCGGCGTGGTCACCCGTTTCGGTAAGTTCAGCCATCTGGTTGAGCCGGGTCTGAACTGGAAGCCGACCTTCATTGACGACGTGACCGCGGTAAACGTGGAATCCGTCCGTGAACTGGCCGCCTCTGGCGTGATGCTGACCTCTGACGAAAACGTGGTGCGCGTTGAGATGAACGTGCAGTACCGCGTGACCGATCCTGAGCGTTATCTGTTTAGCGTGACCAGCGCCGATGACAGCCTGCGTCAGGCGACCGACAGCGCCCTGCGCGGTGTGATCGGTAAATACACCATGGACCGTATTCTGACCGAAGGTCGTACCGTTATTCGTAGCGATACCCAGCGCGAGCTGGAAGAGACCATTCGTCCGTACAACATGGGTATCACCCTGCTGGACGTCAACTTCCAGGCTGCGCGTCCGCCGGAAGAGGTGAAAGCCGCATTTGACGATGCGATTGCTGCCCGTGAAAACGAACAGCAGTACATCCGTGAAGCAGAAGCGTACACCAACGAAGTTCAGCCACGCGCTAACGGTCAGGCGCAGCGTATTCTGGAAGAAGCGCGCGCGTATAAGACGCAGACCATCCTGGAAGCTCAGGGTGAAGTGGCCCGCTTCGCGAAGATCCTGCCGGAATATAAAGCGGCACCGGAAATTACCCGTGAGCGTCTCTATATCGAGACCATGGAAAAAGTGCTGAGCCACACCCGCAAAGTGTTGGTTAACGACAGTAAAGGCGGAAACCTGATGGTTCTGCCGCTGGATCAGATGCTGAAAGGCGGTTCTGCACCAGCAGCGAAAAGCGACACCAGCGGCGCGAACAACCTGCTGCGTCTGCCGCCAGCCTCAACAGGCAGCGCCAGCACGAACACAACGCCTTCTTCGAACGATGGTGACATTATGGACCAACGCCGTGCTAACGCGCAGCGTAACGACTACCAGCGTCAGGGGGAATAAGGATGCGTAAGTCAGTTATTGCGATTATCGTCATCGTACTGGTCGCGCTTTATACCTCGATTTTTGTGGTGAAAGAAGGCGAGCGTGGGATTAAGTTCCAGTTCAGCAGCGTCGTGCGTGATGGCGACAAACGCCCGGTGATTTACGAGCCGGGTCTGCACTTCAAGGTGCCGTTCATTCAGTCCGTGAAAACGCTGGATGCGCGTATCCAGACCATGGATAACCAGGCCGACCGTTTCGTGACCAAAGAGAAGAAAGACCTGATCGTTGATTCCTATATCAAATGGCGCATCAGCGATTTCAGCCGTTACTTCCTGGCAACGGGCGGCGGCGACGTTTCTCAGGCAGAAGTGCTGCTGAAACGTAAGTTCTCTGACCGTCTGCGTTCCGAGATTGGTCGTCTGGATGTGAAAGACATCGTAACCGATTCCCGTGGTCGTCTGACCCTGGAAGTTCGCGATGCGCTGAACTCCGGTACAGCGGGCACTGAAGATGAAGTTTCAACGCCGGCAGCAGATGATGCGATTGCCAAAGCGGCTGAACGCGTTCAGGCGGAGACCAACGGTAAAGTGCCGGTGATCAACCCGAACAGTATGGCTGCGCTGGGTATCGAAGTGGTTGACGTGCGTATCAAGCAGATCAACCTGCCAGCGGAAGTGTCCGAGGCGATTTACAACCGTATGCGCGCCGAGCGTGAGGCGGTAGCCCGTCGTCACCGTTCACAGGGCCAGGAAGAGGCTGAGAAGCTGCGTGCAGCAGCGGACTATGAAGTCACTAAGACGCTGGCGGAATCTGAGCGTCAGGGCCGTATCCTGCGCGGTGAAGGCGATGCCGAAGCGGCGAAGCTGTTTGCTGATGCTTTCAGCCAGGATCCTGACTTCTACGCCTTTATCCGTAGCCTGCGCGCTTACGAGAATAGCTTCCAGAGCAACCAGGATGTGATGGTGCTCAGCCCGGACAGCGATTTCTTCCGTTATATGAAGACGCCGACTAACGCAACGCGATAAACTCAGGCTCGTTTGAGTATTCAAACCACCGCTCTCAACGGAGCGGTGGTTTTCTTTTATAAGGAATAAAAATGAATTCAACGATCTGGCTCGCACTGGCTTTGGTCCTGGTGCTGGAAGGTCTTGGACCGATGCTTTATCCGCGCGCCTGGCGCCGAATGATCGCCACGATGAGCCAGCTGCCGGATAATATTTTGCGTCGTTTTGGCGGCGGTCTTGTGGTTGCGGGCATCGTGATCTACTACATGTTGAGGAAAACGATTGGCTGATCAAAAAGTAGGCGCAATCGGCGTATTTTGAGGTCAAAAAGTGCTGTATATCTGAAAAAGCGATGGTAGAATCCATTTTTAAGCAAACGGTGATTTTGAAAAAAATGGGTAACAACGTCGTCGTACTGGGCACCCAATGGGGTGACGAAGGTAAAGGGAAGATTGTTGATCTTCTGACTGAACGGGCTAAATATGTTGTACGCTACCAGGGCGGTCACAACGCAGGCCATACTCTCGTAATCAACGGTGAAAAAACCGTCCTCCATCTTATTCCATCAGGCATTCTTCGTGATAACGTCACCAGCATCATCGGTAACGGCGTTGTGCTGTCTCCTGCTGCGCTGATGAAAGAGATGAAAGGTCTGGAAGACCGTGGTATCCCTGTTCGTGAGCGTCTGCTGCTCTCCGAAGCCTGCCCGCTGATCCTGGATTATCACGTGGCGCTGGACGTAGCGCGTGAGAAAGCGCGCGGCGCGAAAGCGATCGGCACCACCGGTCGTGGTATCGGTCCGGCTTACGAAGATAAAGTTGCACGTCGCGGTCTGCGCGTGGGCGACCTCTTCGACAAAGCAACCTTCGCTGAAAAACTGAAAGAAGTGATGGAATATCACAACTTCCAGCTGGTGAACTTCTACAAAGCTGACGCTGTTGACTACCAGAAAGTGCTGGATGACGTCATGGCGATTGCAGACATCCTGACCGGTATGGTTGTTGATGTGTCCGATCTGCTGGACCAGGCGCGCAAGCGTGGCGATTTCGTCATGTTTGAAGGTGCGCAGGGTACGCTGCTGGACATCGACCACGGTACCTATCCGTACGTAACCTCTTCTAACACCACCGCAGGTGGCGTGGCGACCGGTTCTGGCCTGGGCCCGCGTTATGTCGATTACGTTCTGGGTATCATCAAAGCTTACTCCACTCGCGTGGGTGCAGGTCCATTCCCGACCGAGCTGTTTGATGAAACCGGCGAGTTCCTGTGCAAGCAGGGTAACGAGTTTGGCGCGACCACCGGTCGTCGTCGTCGTACCGGCTGGCTGGATGCGGTTGCAGTGCGTCGTGCAGTGCAGATCAACTCCCTTTCTGGCTTCTGCCTGACCAAGCTGGACGTGCTGGACGGCCTGAAAGAAGTGAAAATCTGCGTTGGCTACCGTATGCCAGATGGCCGCGAAGTGACCACCACTCCGCTGGCAGCTGACGACTGGCAAGGCATCGAGCCAATCTACGAAACCATGCCGGGCTGGTCTGAGACCACCTTCGGTGTGAAAGAGCGTAGCGGTCTGCCGCAGGCGGCGCTGGATTACATCAAGCGCATTGAAGAACTGACCGAAGTGCCGATCGATATCATTTCCACCGGCCCGGATCGTACTGAAACGATGATCCTGCGCGACCCGTTCGACGCATAATGATGGTTTCGCCCGGCGGCGCTGCGCTTGCCGGGCCTACAAATCCCATCACAGGCCGGATAAGCCATGCGCATCCGGCTTTTTCGTCCTCCTTCCTCCTTTCAGTTCAAATAAATTAGCCGCCAACTATCTGGCTGGTTTATCATCATTAATGAATATCTCTGCGGTTTGACCGCGTTTTCCCTTTTCCTGAGGTTGATGTGCAGTTAACAAGTTTCACCGATTACGGCTTGCGTGCGCTGATTTACATGGCGTCGTTACCCGATGGGAAGATGACCAGTATCTCTGAAGTCACAGAGGTCTACGGTGTGTCCCGTAATCATATGGTCAAAATAATCAATCAACTTAGCCGTGCCGGATATGTTACTGCCGTCCGAGGGAAGAATGGTGGGATCCGACTTGGCAAACCGGCACAGAGTATTCGTGTTGGGGATGTGGTACGTGAACTGGAGCCGCTGTCTCTGGTGAACTGCAGCAGCGAGTTCTGCCACATTACGCCCGCTTGTCGCCTGAAACAGGCGCTTTCTCAGGCCGTGCAAAGTTTTCTCAAGGAACTGGATAACTACACGCTGGCCGATTTGGTTGAAGAGAATCAACCGCTTTATAAATTATTGCTGGTGGAATGAAGAAAATTTCCACCGGAGCTGACAACGGAGGAACCGACATGTCACATGATCCTTTCCAGGAACGCGAAGCCGAAAAATACGCGAATCCTATTCCCAGCCGCGAGTTCATCATTGAACACTTAACAAAACGCGAAAAACCCGCCAATCGTGAAGAACTTGCCGTTGAATTAAACATTGAAGGTGAAGAGCAAATTGAAGCCCTTCGCCGCCGCCTGCGCGCAATGGAGCGTGACGGGCAGCTGGTCTTTACCCGCCGCCAGTGCTACGCGCTGCCAGAACGCCTCGATCTGCTGAAAGGGACCGTCATTGGTCACCGCGATGGCTTCGGCTTCCTGCGCGTGGAAGGCCGTAAAGACGATCTGTACCTCTCATCTGAACAGATGAAAATGTGCATCCACGGCGACCAGATCCTGGCGCAGCCGCTGGGCGCTGACCGTAAAGGCCGCCGCGAAGCGCGCGTCGTGCGCGTTCTGGTGCCAAAAACCAGCCAGATCGTCGGCCGCTACTTTACCGACGCTGGCGTGGGCTTCGTGGTGCCGGACGACAGCCGCCTGAGCTTCGACATTCTGATCCCACCTGAAGAGGTGATGGGCGCCCGCATGGGCTTTGTGGTGGTGGTCGAACTCACCCAGCGCCCAACCCGTCGCACTAAAGCGGTAGGTAAAATCGTCGAAGTGCTTGGCGACAACATGGGCACAACCATGGCCGTTGATATGGCGCTGCGTACCCATGAAATTCCGTACATCTGGCCGAAAGCGGTTGAAGAGCAGATCGAAAGCCTGCGCGAAGAAGTGCCGGAAGAGTCCAAAGTGGGCCGCGTGGATCTGCGCTCCCTGCCGCTGGTCACTATCGACGGTGAAGACGCCCGCGACTTCGATGACGCCGTCTACTGCGAGAAAAAACGCGGCGGCGGCTGGCGCCTGTGGGTTGCTATCGCTGACGTAAGCTATTACGTCCGTCCGCACACCCCGCTGGATAACGAAGCCCGCAGCCGCGGTACGTCGGTCTACTTCCCGTCCCAGGTCGTGCCGATGCTGCCGGAAGTGCTGTCTAACGGCCTGTGTTCCCTGAACCCGCAGGTTGACCGCCTCTGTATGGTTTGCGAGATGACCATCTCCACCAAAGGGCGCTTAACCGGCTACAAGTTCTACGAAGCGGTGATGAGCTCGCACGCGCGTCTGACCTATACCAAGGTCTGGCATATGCTGCAGGGCGACCAGGATCTGCGCGAACAGTACGCGCCGCTGGTCAAACATATCGAAGAGCTGCATAACCTCTACAAAACGCTGGATCAGGCGCGTGAAGAACGCGGCGGGATCTCGTTTGAGAGTGAAGAGGCGAAATTCATCTTCAACGCCGAACGCCGTATTGAGCGTATCGAGCAGACCCAGCGTAACGACGCGCACAAGCTGATCGAAGAGTGTATGATTCTGGCGAACATCTCGGCGGCACGTTTCGTCGAGAAAGCCAAAGAGCCTGCGCTGTTCCGTATTCACGATAAGCCGACCACGGAAGCCATTACGTCGTTCCGCTCCGTGCTGGCTGAACTGGGTCTGGAACTGCCCGGAGGCAACAAGCCAGAGCCGCGCGATTACGCCGAGCTGCTGGAGTCCATTGGCGACCGTCCTGACGCAGAAATGCTGCAGACGATGCTGCTGCGCTCTATGAAGCAGGCGATTTACGATCCGGAAAACCGCGGCCACTTCGGCCTGGCGCTGCAGTCTTACGCCCACTTTACCTCGCCGATCCGTCGTTATCCTGACCTTTCCCTGCACCGTGCGATCAAGTATCTGCTGGCGCAGGAGCAGGGCCATAAAGGGAACACCACCGAAACCGGTGGCTACCATTATTCGATGGAAGAGATGCTGCAGCTGGGTCAGCACTGCTCCATGGCCGAACGTCGTGCTGATGAAGCAACACGCGACGTGGCGGACTGGCTGAAGTGTGACTTTATGCTCGATCAGGTAGGTAACGTCTTTAAAGGCGTGATTGCCAGCGTGACCGGCTTTGGTTTCTTCGTTCGTCTGGACGAGCTGTTCATCGACGGTCTGGTGCACGTCTCAAGCCTGGATAACGACTATTACCGCTTCGACCAGGTCGGCCAGCGCCTGATTGGCGAATCTGGCGGCCAGACCTACCGTCTGGGCGATCGTGTGGAAGTGAAGGTCGAAGCCGTGAATATGGACGATCGTAAAATCGACTTCAGCCTGATCTCCAGCGAGCGCGCGCCGCGTAACGTCGGGAAAACCGAACGTGAAAGGGCGAAAAAAACCGGTAACGGTAAACCGGGCGGCGGTAAACGTCGTCAGGCGGGCAAGAAGGTAAACTTCGAGCCGGACAGCGCGTTCCGCGGCGAGAAGAAGCAGAAGCCGAAGGCGGCGAAGAAAGAAGCCCGTTCAGCGAAAAAACCGTCCGCGAAAACGCAGAAAATCGCTGCCGCCACCAAAGCGAAGCGCGCGGCCAAGAAAAAGCAGGCGGAGTAAATTCTCCCCTCACCCTGACCCTCTCCCCAACGGGGGGAGGGGAAATACTTATTACGAGAACCATCAATGAGTGAAATGATTTACGGCATCCACGCGGTGCAGGCCCTTCTCGAGCGCGCACCGGAGCGTTTTCAGGAAGTGTTTATTCTGAAAGGGCGTGAAGATAAGCGTCTGATGCCGCTGATCCACGCGCTGGAAGCGCAGGGCGTGGTGATTCAGCTGGCGAACCGCCAGTTCCTGGATGAGAAAAGCGAAGGTGCGGTTCACCAGGGGATCATTGCCCGCGTGAAGCCGGGTCGACAGTATCAGGAAAACGATCTGCCGGATCTGATTGCCGAGCTCGAGAATCCGTTCTTCCTGATCCTCGATGGCGTAACCGATCCGCACAACCTCGGCGCGTGCCTGCGTAGCGCCGATGCGGCGGGCGTGCACGCGGTGATCGTGCCGAAAGATCGCTCCGCGCAGCTGAACGCGACGGCGAAGAAGGTGGCCTGCGGCGCGGCGGAAAACGTTCCTCTGATCCGCGTGACCAACCTCGCGCGCACCATGCGTCTGCTGCAGGAAGAGAATATCTGGATCGTGGGTACCGCCGGTGAAGCGGATCATACTCTGTACCAGAGCAAAATGACCGGCCGTCTGGCGCTGGTGATGGGGGCGGAAGGCGAAGGCATGCGTCGTCTCACCCGCGAGCACTGCGACGAGCTGATCAGCATCCCGATGGCGGGCAGCGTGTCGTCCCTGAACGTTTCCGTTGCGACGGGCATCTGCCTGTTTGAAGCGGTGCGTCAGCGCGGAGAATAAACAGCAAGGCCGTCCACAGGACGGCCTTTTGTGTTTTCTCCCTCTCCCTGTAGGGGCGGGGTGAGGGCACCAGACGGTGACAAGCTCACTCCTCCAGCGACCGCAAATGGTCATCCTTCCTCAGCGTCATCAGCGCGAAAATACTCGCTACCGCCGTCGCCATCACGTAATACGCCGGAATATCCAGGTTGCCCGTCTGCTTAATCAGCCCGGTAATGATTAACCCTGCACATCCCGAGAAAATCGCGTTCGACAACGAGTAGGCCAGCCCCAGCCCCGTATAGCGCACGCGCGTCGGGAACATCTCAGACAGCATCGCCGGGCCCGGCCCCGCCAGCATGCCCACCAGACCGCCCGCAATCAGTACCACACCAGCCTTCACCGCCAGCGTACTCGACTCCGCCTGCAGGATTTTCAGCAGCGGCAGGGCGAGGATCAGCAGCAGCGCGGTGGCGATAATCATCACCGTGCGGCGGCCGATCCGGTCGCTCAGGATCCCCGACGGAATGATGGTCAGCGCAAAACCAATATTCGAAATCACCGCTATCAGCAGCGCCTGGTTAAACCCGGTGTGCAGCGCCGACTGCAGATAGGTCGGCATAATCACCAGGTAGGTGTACCCCGCCGCAGACCAGACCATTACGCGCCCAATCCCCATCACGATGGCCCGGAGCGTGGCGACAGTATCCGCCTGAGCGACAGACGGTTTATCCTGCTGCTGCACAAAGCTGGGCGTCTCCTCCATGCTGACACGAAGCCACAGCGCCACAACGCCCATGGGCAGCGCCAGGAAGAACGGAATGCGCCAGCCCCAGTCGTGCAGGGCTTCAGGCGTGAGAAGGGCGGAGAGCAGCGCCACGATGCCTGCACCCGCTAACAGCCCCAGCGCCACGGTAAAGGACTGCCACGCGCCATAGAGCCCACGCTTGCCGCGCGGGGCGAACTCCGTCATCAGCGAGACCGCACCGCCGTACTCGCCGCCCGCGAACAGCCCCTGCAGGATGCGCAGCAGCGTAATAATGAGCGGCGCGGCAATCCCGATGCTGGCATAGACCGGCACAACGCCGATGGCGGCGGTAGCGAGCGTCATCAGCACCAGCACGATGATTAGCGTCGGCTTACGGCCAATCCGGTCGCCGATCCGGCCAAACACCACCGCACCCAGCGGGCGGAAGAAGAAGGCGATGGCAAACGAGGCGTAGGTGAGGATCAGGCTGGTCAGCCCCGCCTCTCCTTCAAGCTGGAAGAAGTTTTTCGCAATGACGGTCGCCAGAAAACCGTAGACCGCAAACTCATACCACTCGATAAAGTTACCAATGGAGCCTGCAATTAATGCTCGCTTGTGCGCGTCCGGTTGCATAACGATCCTCACTTAAGGTGTAAGAATAAATTATTCAACAAAAGCGAAGTCATGAAATAGTTTATTCTTATGTTCTGTGAGCTATTTCACGAATGATATCAGCGGGATCGTGAACGTGTGACTCCCCTCCCATGCAGCGTGCGCGCGGTCTGTCCATACTTATCGTCATTGCCACTGAAGGAGGGAGACAGCATGCACTGGCAGACCCATACCGTTTTCAATCAACCTGCACCGCTTTCCAACAGCAACCTTTTCCTCTCGGACTGCGCCCTGCGCGATGCGGTCGCGCGTGAAGGGGCCGAGTGGGATATTGAGCTGCTCGCCAGCATCGGACAGCAGTTAGGCACCGCGGAGTCGCTGGAGCTGGGTCGGTTGGCAAACGTCAACCCGCCCGAGCTGTTACGCTATGACGCCACCGGAGAGCGGCTGGACGACGTGCGTTTTCATCCGGCATGGCATCTGCTGATGCAGGGGCTTTGCGCCAACCGCGTGCATAACCTGGCGTGGGAAGAGGAAGCGCGTAAAGGGTCGTTTGTCGCTCGGGCCGCACGCTTTGTGCTTCATGCTCAGGTGGAGGCGGGCACGCTTTGCCCGGTCACCATGACGTTCGCCGCCACGCCGCTGCTGCAGCAGGCGCTCCCTAAAGCATTTCACGACTGGCTGACGCCGCTGCTCAGCGATCGCTACGATCCGCATCTGGCCCCCGGTGCGCAAAAGCGCGGCCTGCTGATCGGTATGGGAATGACGGAAAAGCAGGGCGGCTCGGACGTGCTCAGCAACACCACCAAAGCGGAAAAATGCAGCGACGGCAGCTACAGGCTGGTGGGGCATAAATGGTTTTTCTCCGTCCCGCAAAGCGATGCGCATTTAGTGCTGGCCCAGGCGAAGGGCGGGCTATCCTGCTTTTTTGTGCCGCGCTTTTTGCCTGACGGACAGCGCAACGCCGTGCGTCTTGAGCGCCTCAAGGACAAGCTCGGAAACCGCTCCAACGCCAGCAGCGAGGCGGAGTTCCTCGATGCCTCTGGCTGGCTGCTGGGGGAAGAGGGCGAAGGGGTACGGCAGATCCTCAAAATGGGCGGTCTGACGCGCTTTGACTGCGCGCTGGGCAGCCACGGACTGATGCGTCGGGCGCTTTCGGTGGCGCTGTACCATGCCCATCAGCGTCAAACCTTCGGCAAAAATCTCATCGATCAGCCGTTAATGCGCGAAGTGCTAAGCCGGATGGCGCTGGTGCTGGAGGGGCACACGGCGCTGCTGTTCCGCCTGGCCCGGGCGTGGGACAAGCGTGCCGATCCGCAGGAGGCCGCATGGGCTAGGCTGTTTACCCCGGCGGCGAAATTTAGCGTCTGTAAAGCGGGCATCCCGTTTGTCGCGGAGGCGATGGAGGTGCTGGGCGGGATCGGATATTGCGAAGAGAGCGAACTTCCCCGCCTGTACCGCGAGATGCCGGTGAACAGTATTTGGGAAGGATCGGGAAATATCATGTGCCTGGACGTGCTGCGCGTGCTGGCGAAGCAGCCGGGTATTCATGACCTGCTTGCCGACGAGTTTGCGCAGGTGAAAGGGCAGGACAGACACTTCGATCGCAGCTGGCGACAGCTTCAGCAAAAACTGCGTAAACCGCAGGAGGCGCAGGCGCGGGAGATCGCACAGCAGCTTTTCTTGCTGGGTGCCGGAAGCCAGATGCTGCGGCACGCATCGCCCCCGGTGGCGCAGGCGTGGTGCCGCATGATGCTGGACACCCGTGGCGGCACGATGATGAGCGAGCAGGTGCAAAGCGACCTGCTGCTGCGTGCGACGGGCAGAGTCGGTTAGCCTTTTAGCTGGAACAGGCTCACCAGCTGAGTCAGGTGCGAACCCTTCTCGCGCAGCGTTTGGGCCGTTTGTTCGCTGCGTGAGATGCGATCGGCATTGATATGCGACGCTTCGCCAATATGGGTCATGGCGAGGTTCACCTGGCCGATCCCGGCGGACTGCTCGCGTGAGGCATGGTTAATCTCGGTGACCAGCTGGCTGATGTTATCGATATGAATGATGATGTCGTCCATCGCCAGGCGTGTTTGTTCAGACAGCGCATGACCCTCACTCACTTTTCTGAGCGTATCGCCAATCAGCTGTTCAATCTCCTTCACCGCGTTAGCGCTGCGTCCCGCCAGCGCGCGAACTTCCTGCGCGACTACCGCAAACCCTTTTCCGTGCTCGCCTGCGCGGGCCGCTTCCACTGCCGCATTCAGCGCCAGAATGTTGGTCTGGAAAGCGATGGATTCGATCACGCGCGTGATGTCTTCGATGCGTTTTGAGGCTTCGCGAATGTCGTCCATGGTCGACACCGCGTGGGTGACCGTCTCACCGCCCTGATGGACCGCGAGCGAGGTTTCACCCACCAGCTGCTGCGTTTGCTCCATGTTAGCGGCATTTTGCTGAACGGTGGCGGCCAGCTGCTCCATGCTGGCAGACGTCTCTTCCACGCTGCTGGCCTGCTTGTTGATCTGCTCTGAAATCTCGCCAGTGTCGGCGGCCAGCGCGTTGGTGCCCAAATGGATCTCGCCTGCGGCCTCACGAACCTGCAGGACAATTTTTTGCAGGCCGCCGCCGATGCCGTTGATAGCATCGATCAGCTGGCCGACTTCGTCCTGACGCGTCACGGGCAGGCTGGAACGGAGATCCCCTGCGGCATATTGTCTGGCAAGATGGATCACGTTGCGCAGCGGACGGGTCAGCACGCGGCGAATAATGACCACGAACAGGCCAGCAAAAAGGATGGATAAGACCACGCCGGCCAGCAGGAAGCGATCGCGCATGGCGGTAACGCTTGAGAGCAGCACCGATTTATCCACTTCGCCCACGATAGTCCAGTTCCAGCCCGGCAGCGGGGTATAGGCCATTTTCAGCGTCCGGCCGTCGTCGCTTGTACGCTCCAGCGTGCCGGGTTTGTCACCCAGAAGCTGCTGCTGCGTCGCGCCGTCCCACTTCGGCAGTTTTCCCTCTTCGCTGGCATGGAACAGGTATTGCCCGCGCGTTTTGCCGTTGCTGCGATCCAGCACGAAGAAGTGACCGCTCTCGCCCAGGCGGCGGTTGAGGATTTTCTCGCGCATGACGTTCCAGGAGTGGGTGATGTCCACCCCGACAAAGACGATCGCAATGACCTGTCCTTCGGCGTTTTTAACGGGCTGGTACTGGGTGATGTAGCGTTTGCCGAAAAGGAGCGCCAGGCCGCGGTAGACTTCACCTTTGTTGACGGCAGCAAAGGCCGGGCTGGCGTTATCCAGAACGGTACCCATTGCCCGATCGCCATTCTCTTTGCGCAGGGAAGTGGCTACGCGAACAAAGTCGTTACCGCTGCGTACAAACAGCGTCGAAATGGCTCCCGTACGGTTCAGGAACTCGTCCGAGAGCGTGTTGTTTTCATGCAGCCCGGTTTCTCCGCCTTTCAGAAGCGGAACGCTGAGCCCGTTAATCGTCTGGGGTTGGGAAGTATCAATGTTCAGGGGCTGCGGTAAAAAGGTGGTAAACAGACGGGTATAGCTCTCAACCTCTTCACTCAGGCTGGTATTAAACATCTGCACCATGTCGACCATGCCGGTGGACTGATTATGCAGATCTTCGACCGCAAGGGCTTCAAGCTGCTGGCTGGCTTTTTGGCTGAGCAGAAAAGTGAATAGCAGAAACAGCATGGCGACACTGACGCCAGTTAGCAGCGAGAGTTTCGACCCCAGGCCCGCACGGCGGAAAAAGTTGATCATAAATTGCTCATCATTGAAAAGTTATGGTTCTTCAACGGCAGAGCGGGGATTACGTTTACTGTTTTAATGTAACAAAATGTTATTTAATTGTTCTTTATTGGTTTTATATAAGATAAAAAATTTGCAAAAACGAAAAGCCACTAAAAGTAAGTGGCTTTTATCAGGAGGGAGTTTACACGTAGAGAATGGCCTGTACCCGCCAGCGATCGATATGGTTATCTTCCTGCATCTGGATGATGCGATACCATGAAGCACCCTGCTCATCGGCCTTTAATGCCACGACACGTTCAACGTCTTGCGGGCTCCCCGAGATATTATTCACGGAGATCTGGCCAATTTCATTCAGGCCAGTCACGCAATCAGCACTGGCGAATTCTGCTGACTGCGCGGTGGTGCTCAGCAGGCCTGCTGAGAGCAACAGTGAGGTCAAAGCAAGAGTTCGTTTCATCGTCAGCTCCATTTCACATATATCCGGTATCCGCCGGGCAATCCTTCGCTAATAAACTCCCTTCCATTGATGCGGGCGTGGAGTTTATTGTGGACAGGAAAATGTCTATGGACGCAAAGCAGTGTAAATCTCGTTCAAAGGAAAACCATTATTTACGGTACAAAATGGCCTGTGAATACCACTGTCCCGTTATGATGGTTTCGTCGATCATAATGATGACGTAATAATCTGCTTTGGCGGCGACGGCCTGTGCTTTTATTGCCGATTCTGCGTCATCCGGAGAGCCGCGAACCAGCGCGGAGATGGTGCCCATTCGTTGTAATCCTTCCGTCTGATTACGACGAATCTCCTGTGGATGATCGGCGACCGGTGGAGCGGGTTGCGGCGTTCCCTGCAGCGCGCTACAGCCACTCAGCAGAAACACCAGCAATAAAGCAGCAAACCTGCGCATAACCATATCTCGTTTCCTGATAGCCATAGTGTAGTTGTCTGTGAATTTAGTTTTGGGGGAATGTTCCCGAAGTGTTATCTGGTACGTATATTTCGAATGAAAATGACGCGAAAGCGTAATCCAGTTCTCAACATTATGAATCATAGATTCGCACAGGGTCGACAATGATTGAAATTGAAATACGCCACCTCGGCGACCATGAAATTTTACACGCGATGCCAGCGGGTAAACGTGATAAACCGCTGCCTGTTGTGGTTTTTTATCATGGGTTTACCTCATCGAAGCTGGTTTACAGTTATTTTGCGGTAGCGCTGGCGCAGGCGGGTTTTCGCGTGGTGATGCCAGATGCACCCGACCACGGCGCACGCTTTACGGGTAATGAACAGGCGCGGCTGGGGCAGTTCTGGCACATTCTGCACGGGAGTCTGACCGAGTTTGCCGGGCTGCGCGATGCGCTTTATGAGGCAGGGCTGGTGGCCGACAATCGTCTGGCTGTCGCCGGGGCATCGATGGGCGGTATGACGGCGCTGGGGATTATGACGCATCATCCTGAAGTGAAGTCTGTCGCCTGTTTGATGGGCTCGGGCTACTTTACTTCGCTGGCGAAGACGCTTTTTCCCCCTCAGGATTTAACGGAAATGACCGCGACGCTGGCAGAGTGGGAAGTGACCCGGGCATTGCCGCGCGTGGCCGATCGCCCGCTGCTGCTGTGGCACGGTGATGCGGATGATGTGGTCCCGCCTGAGGGAACCTTTCGTCTGCAGCAGGCGTTAATGAATGAAGGGCTGGACGGTAATCTGACCTGCCTGTGGGAACCGGGCGTCCGCCACCGCATTACGCCAACGGCGCTGGACGCCACGGTGGCGTTTTTCCGCCAGCACCTGTAAACGCGCAGGACTTTGATGTCCTTATCTTCCCGCTTGTGGAGGATCTTTGAGGGGTTATTTGACCGGTGGTATTCCGGAGCCATTCACAAAAAAAAAGCCCCCGGGCAGGGGGCAACGTCATCTATGGCTATGTTCTCGTTGTTGGCTTTCCTGGTGCTAGCGTTAAAGCGTTATCGGTAAATATCTGCACTGGCGTGCATGTTGCCGTTGCTGCCGGGCTCACGGGTTAACATCACGTGGTAATAGGTTGCGCCCTGCGCATCGGTTTCTGCGTTTAATGCCTGATCTGCTTCACTTTCCGTGGCGAAATTATGATTGATGTAAATTACGCCCAAGCTTTGCACATCATCCATGTTTCTGGCCTGTCGGCTGTCTATCTTGATGGCTGCCATCGCGTTTGCACTGAGCAAAAGCGCCGCCATTATGGCTAATGCGATTTTTTTCATGATATGCGCTCCACGACTACGTGCTGCGAGAGGGGGGATGCTCCTTCTTTAATTCAGGCGATCTCTGATTAAAGTGTAATCACTCATCCGGCGGGGATGCGTGACCATTTCTGATGCAGTTGTTCAAAAAAACAACGCTTCCGGGTGTGACCAATTTTAAATCACCCACTTAGACCCGCTTCGCGCTTTGTGCGAATTATTTGTGCAATCAGCTTGAGTTTCCAGGGGCGCGCAAGTATTATGACGCGTCAATTTTTCAGCCGACCTTTAACACGTTCCTTGCCTCCCCGGGCCTCGGCTGACCCAGACAGGAGGCTGAATAATCCGTAAGGAGCAATTCGATGCGTCATTACGAAATCGTTTTTATGGTCCATCCTGACCAGAGCGAACAGGTTCCGGGTATGATCGAGCGCTACACTGGTGCAATCACTGCAGCAGAAGGCACGATCCATCGTCTGGAAGACTGGGGCCGCCGTCAGCTGGCTTATCCGATCAACAAACTGCACAAAGCTCACTACGTTCTGCTGAACGTTGAAGCACCGCAGGAAGCGATCGATGAGCTGGAAACTAACTTCCGCTTCAACGATGCCGTTATCCGCAGCATGGTTATGCGTACCAAAAACGCAGTGACCGAAGCATCTCCGATGGTTAAAGCGAAAGACGAGCGCCGTGAGCGTCGCGATGATTTCGCAAACGAAACCGCAGATGATTCTGATGCTGGGGATTCTGAAGAGTAATTTCTGATGACCAACCGTCTGGTGTTGTCCGGTACCGTGTGCAGGACCCCCCTTCGTAAGGTCAGTCCATCAGGAATTCCGCATTGCCAGTTCGTGCTTGAGCATCGTTCTGTGCAAGAGGAAGCCGGCTTTCACCGGCAGGCGTGGTGCCAAATGCCCGTTATTATTAGCGGACACGAAAACCAGGCCATTACTCACAGTATAACGGTCGGTAGCGCAGTAATCGTTCAGGGGTTCATTTCTTGCCACAAGGCAAAGAACGGCCTGAGCAAAATGGTTCTGCATGCCGAGCAGATTGATTTGATAGATTCTGGAGACTAGCCATATGGCACGTTATTTCCGTCGTCGCAAGTTCTGCCGTTTCACCGCGGAAGGCGTTCAAGAGATCGACTATAAAGATATCGCAACGCTGAAAAACTACATCACCGAAAGCGGTAAGATTGTCCCAAGCCGTATCACCGGTACTCGTGCAAAATACCAGCGTCAGCTGGCTCGCGCTATCAAACGCGCTCGCTACCTGTCCCTGCTGCCGTACACTGATCGTCATCAGTAATCGGGCACGGTCCATTAATACGACTTTAAGAGGATAAGGTAATGCAAGTTATTCTGCTTGATAAAGTAGCAAACCTGGGCAGCCTGGGTGATCAGGTTAACGTTAAAGCGGG
>Ga0256408_1000853_pt1 | contig 18775 bp, 13 predicted proteins | sample PhyAR1_FD_185998 | JGI IMG/M metagenome (GOLD analysis project Ga0256408, IMG submission 185998) | Leaf surface microbial communities from alfalfa plants in UC Gill Tract Community Farm, Albany, California, United States - DLSL A.R1 | ecosystem: Host-associated > Plants > Phyllosphere >...
CAGCTCTGCGCCGGTCGGTGCACCAAACTGATCGTTGATGACCGACATTTCGCTACGCTCTTTACCAAAACGCAGCATGGTTTTGGCGAAGTTGGCGCCACGGGCAGCATAGACCCAACTGGTGCGGAAGATCAGATGACGCGAGCAGAGCGCGGCAGCCTGTTCGCCCGCCAGCTTGGTTTCGCCGTAGACGTTCAGCGGCGCGGTCTGGTCTGTCTCTACCCAGGGTTTTTCACCGCTGCCGTTGAAGACGTAGTCGGTGGAGTAGTGCACCAGCCAGGCACCCAGCGCCTCGGCTTCTTTGGCGATGGCGGCAACGCTGGTGGCGTTGAGCAGCTCGGCGAAGTCGCGTTCGCTCTCGGCTTTATCCACCGCGGTATGCGCGGCGGCGTTGACGATCACGTCCGGCTTCAACAGACGCACGGTCTCGGCCACGCCTTCCGGGTTGCTGAAGTCACCGCAGTAATCGGTAGAGTCAAAATCCACCGCCGTGATACGACCCAGCGGCAGCAGCGCGCGCTGCAGCTCCCAGCCTACCTGGCCATTTTTGCCGAACAGCAGAATATGCATCAGTTACGCTCCTGATAGTTCTTCGCGATCCAGTCCTGATAGCTGCCGCTTTTCACGTTGTTGACCCACTGCTGGTTATCCAGATACCACTGCACGGTTTTACGGATGCCGGACTCGAAGGTCTCCTGCGGCTGCCAGTTCAGCTCGTGGCTCATTTTGCTGGCATCGATGGCGTAGCGGCGGTCGTGGCCCGGGCGGTCAGTCACGTAGGTGATCTGGTCGCGGTAAGAACCGGTTTTCGGCACCATCTCATCGAGCAGGTCGCAGATGGTGTGCACCACGTCCAGGTTCTGCTTCTCGTTGTGGCCGCCGATGTTGTAGGTCTCACCCACCACGCCGGTGGTCACTACGGTGTAGAGCGCACGGGCGTGATCTTCAACGTAGAGCCAGTCGCGGATCTGATCGCCTTTGCCGTAGATCGGCAGCGCTTTGCCATCCAGCGCATTGAGGATCACCAGCGGGATCAGCTTCTCAGGGAAGTGATACGGGCCGTAGTTGTTAGAGCAGTTGGTGACGATAGTCGGCAGGCCATAGGTACGACGCCATGCGCGCACCAGGTGATCGCTGGAGGCTTTTGACGCGGAGTACGGGCTGCTTGGCGCGTACGGGGTGGTTTCGGTAAACAGCGGTAACGCTGTACCTGCGCTCACTTCATCCGGGTGTGGCAGATCGCCATACACTTCGTCGGTGGAGATGTGATGGAAACGGAACGCCTGCTTGCGGACTTCATCCAGCTCGCTCCAGTATGCGCGGGCCGCTTCGAGCAGCGTATAGGTGCCGACGATATTGGTTTCGATAAAATCGGCCGGGCCGGTAATGGAGCGATCCACGTGGCTTTCAGCGGCCAGATGCATCACCGCATCCGGCTGGTGGGTGGCGAAGACCCGATCCAGCTCCGCGCGATTACAGATATCCACCTGCTCAAAGGCGTAGCGGTCACTTGCGGCTACGTCAGCCAGCGATTCGAGGTTGCCCGCATAGGTGAGCTTATCAAGGTTGATCACCGCATCCTGGGTATCACGGATGATATGGCGAACAACAGCAGAACCGATAAAACCGGCTCCACCGGTTACAAGGATTTTCATAAGCGTTTTTACTTTTTCTATTGGATGAAATGTTCACTAAAACACAGCCTCTGCTATCCGTTCAGGCCGTGTTTTAGCGGCAGGCACATGGGGGAAACAAGGCCTGATGCAGGTTGGGAATACGGTATTCCCGTGCTGTTCTGTTTTAACTCATTAACGAGTACGTGTATTCCTTCGCATTATTCGCCAGCGTTTGACGTTTTTGCCCGGAATTTACCAGCAGCGATAAGGTGTCGATCCACTTTTGCGGATCGTTGTTCAGCAGCACGCCATTGATATTTTGCTCGATAAAGTCGCTGTACGGGGCGCAATTACTGTAGACCCCCACCGCGCCCATGCGCACGAAATCATAAAATTTTACCGGCCCGCGCGCCATATTAAATTCTGATTCCAGTAACGGGGCCAGGCCAATATCAACCCGGTGATGTTGCGTGTAGTCCAGATAGTTCTGCCAGCTCATCGGGTGTAATACCGTCACGCGCGGCAGGTCGCGGTACAGTTTATAGATTTCGTGCTCGCCAAAAATTTCGAAGCTGGCCTGTGGGCACTGATTCAACACGCCTTCGACCACTTCCCGCAGCCAGTACTTTTCTGCCTGGTGCGAGCTGGAGCCGTGATAGGCAATCTTGACCGGTCGGGTTACGGCCAGCAGCCGCGGTGTCGGCTGGGCGGGCACCACATCAGGGTTAAGGTGCGCATATTTATTGGCCAGATAGGGCGTCGAGACCCAGATGGTATCGCAATGGGTGGTGATCCAGCGGTGCTGGGCCGCAGAACGTCGGATGATTTTCGTCCGGTAGGCTTTGGGTAATGCCGTTAAGGCTGACGGATCGAACAGATCGTCATCCATAAAATAGACCACCTGGGAGAGGTCATCCATGTTGCGCGCAATTTCGCGCTGCCACTGCGAGGAGATAAAGCGAATGACCACGATGGCGGCCCCTTTATCCACTTCGATAGCCGACGTGGTTAAGGTATCCACCAGCTGACAAACAGCGTCGGGAAAACGGCTTCTGATCGCCGCTTCAAAATAGGCCAGCGTCGGTGAGTTCCCCTCATGCAGGATCAGCAATGAACGGCATTCGGGCCAGCTGTCCGGCTGCGTCTCGCTGCTTTGCTTATTCAACTTCAGATACGGTTTAAAGAGTGCCTTTCTGATCAGTTCGTCCATGGCAGCACCACATTAGGAGTATGACTTAACGAGAAATCGGGACGGTCATAGCTCAGGTTGGGATTGTATGCGGGATCGTGCTGGAGCCGCTGCGCCCAGCGTTTTTTCATGTAGCGCAGTTCTCCCTGGGAACGCGCCAGCTGTTCTGGCGTGACATCTTTGCCGCGGGAGACCGACTCATGATGGTACAGCTCGGCAAAGGGGGTCCAGACGATCCGCCAGCCTGCCTCACCCACCCGCAGACAATAATCCACGTCGTTGAAGGCGACCGGCAGATTGACCTCATCTAAGCCGTTCAGGGATAAAAAGAGCTGGCGAGGGGTAAGCAGGCAGGCCGCCGTCACGGCCGACAGCTCCTGGGCGCTCACCGCCCTGCGCTGGTAGCCGGGTTCATCGGCGGCCAGCCCACTGTGAAAGTGATCGGCGCACCCACCCGGCCCGACGGCGTCGCCCGCATGCTGCACCCGGCCATCGCCATAAAAGAGTCTCGCCCCGACAATCCCCACGCCCGGACGCAGCAGGTGAGAGACCATCTCATCCAGCCACAGGGGGTTGATCACCTCGGTGTCGTTATTCAGCAGGCAGATAAGCTCGCCCGTGGCCTCGCGCACCCCGGCATTGTTGATGGCGGAGTAGTTGAACGGATGATCCCAGGCGATAACCCGGACCCCGTAATCACGGGTAATACGGGCAAAATAAGCCAGTGTTTCAGGATCGTCGCTCTGGTTATCCATCACCATGATTTCGATATTTGGATAACGGGTGTGCTGCACCAGGCTTTCAATGCACGGCCTGAGATGCGCCAGACCATTGCGGGTGGGAATAATCACCGACACCCGTGGCAGCTCTGCCGGAAGCGGCCAGCGCCAGCGGCAGATCCCGTGTGGGGCAGACTCCAGCGTTACCCCGACGGGCAAGTCCTGTAGCAGGCTTGCCAGTGTTTCGTAGCCATCCTGCTGCGGGAGCGTGTCCGGGACATGCATCAGCAGGGCAGGGATGTGGGCGATATCCTGCGGTGCAAGCTGGTGAGCCAGCTGCAACCATCCGCGATAACTGTCAGCCCCATCCTGTGGGATGGCGGCCGTGCCCTGTTCCTGCCAGAGGCCGCACCAGCCGATATAGTTCTGACTGTGCAGCAGCGTTTCGTTCCAGTCTGGCTTGAAGGCTGGCGAGTGGCGCTTGCCTTTCTCATCCAGCAGATCGTGATCGCCATAGATCCATTTTGCTTCCGGGGTCTGGCGCAGCTGGTGTGCCAGCCACACTAACGCAGCCGGGGCGAGTTCTGCACCCACGGGAATGGCCCATTGCCATTCACCCGCAGGCCTGCCTGCGGCAGGGGGCTGTTCCAGCACGGTAATGTGCGTTGTCGGATAACAGAGTGCCGCGATACTGGCCAGCGTGCGCTGGCGTGCCGCCTCATCGCCGCCGTTCACCAGATGCAGACAGACGCGGGGCAGGTTGCCCCAGCGGGTCAGCAGACGATCGATCAACCTGCGCTCACCGGGCTGGACGATGTCAAAATTCGCCAGCCAGTGTTCGTAGGCGTGCAGCGGCCTGTCGTCGCGGATCTTGCCCACCAGGTCGTAAGCCTGCTGTAAATCGGTAAACCACAGATGCCACGACAGCCCCAGACGTTTGCGCTTTTGCGCATTCAGACGCTGATAAAAAGGCCACACCCGGCGTAAACGACGCCAGAGGCTCTTGCCCGCCGACACCTGCGCAAAGCGGGTAATGTTCAGCTCACACTCTGCCCCTTCGCTGCTGGCGAGCAGCCTCACCTGGCAGGCACCCACCGGCAGCCAGACCAGCTCCTGTAGTGTGCCGCGGCGGGTAATGGGGAGAACCTGTTCATGCCAGATCCCTTCGCTGCACTGCCAGCGCAGGCGGGTTTCACCCCGCGGCTGGCGGGCACGCAGGGTGCCCTGGATCAGGAACCAGCCCGCACGGGATAAAGAGGTGTCTGGCAGCGCCAGAGGGTGCCAGTGATAATCGCTATGCATTAGAGGATTCACTACCCGGAAGTGGGGAAGGCCACTTCTGACTCCTGTCGAATAAGGGGAAAATGTCTTTTAGCCGATTAACTTTTTAACGCGGGTCGCCAACCAGGAGTCGCTCTTCTGGGGACTCTCTTCTTCTGGCAAGGCATCCAGCTGCGCCTGCAACGCTGCCATTTCTGCTTTGACTTTAGGGGCCAGCGCGGCCGCCAGCAGGCAGGTTTCGTCATTGCGATCGTGCGCTTTGAAATAGGCTTTGTGTTTTACGCGCTTGGCCGTGGCGGCACTGCCGCGCAGGTGTTTACCGAGTAAAAACTCTTCCAGCGATTTGACCGCGTAATGGTTGACGCGCACCCCGTTCCAGACCACTTCTGCACTGACGCCGTGACCATGTTTTGGGTGTAAAACCATGTCATTGCCCAGCGCATCGATATAGCGGCCATAGCGCAGGTCAGCACAATGTGGATTATGAAAATGGTTCACGCGCTCGGGCTTCACCACGCTTTTGAAGTTGTGGTGAACATTAAATTTTATAGGTGCATGGCGAGTGAAACGTTCGGTGACCAGACCATCCTCGGCAAAGAGTTCACCACTGGAGCCAAAAATGGCCCAGTTAAGGGCAATGGCGCTAACGCTTTCATCAGTAAACTGTGAGGCGAAGAAATCAACGACATTTAAATCGGGCGATAAGGGCAATAAAAATTCATCGGCATCGATAAAGGCAAGCAGATCAATATCGCGGGAACAGCTACGTAAAATACGTTCGTAGGCCGGGAGCTGCGGTTTTTGATTTACTAAATCCGGTTGATCGATAACCGTCACAATCCCCAGGCGCGCCAGGGAAGAGAGCAACTCGCGGCTTCCGTCACGACTGCCATTATCTGCAATTACAAATCCCTTCACGCCTAACACCCGGTGATACGCTATCCACTCAAGCAGGCCTGCAAATTCATCTTTAACGATGGCGGCAATATAGAGGTTCACATTTTTATCCAACCGATTATCGGAATGCTGCGCCAGCTACCAGCGAAACGCTGGAAGCTGGCACAAAGGAAAACTTATCAGGCAGGGGAGAAGTTCAACTCCGTTAGCCATGTAATCAAGCCATCAGACTCCAGCCCGATGGAGATTTGAGACGAGAAAGGCACATTAACACTGAAGCCGCAGCTTAAGCGGGGATGATTATCCGCGGGTTCTTGCAGGATGGCAGCTATTACATCAGGGCGTTTGACATTGAACGGATAGCTATAGGTAGCGTAATCGTTCTTGATGGCAAGATGTGGAGAGCGTTCGCCCTCTGCCAGTAACCAGCCGCGAACTTCAATGCGGCCATGGTTCAGCGTTAAAGGCCCATGCTTGGACGTTGTATCAACGTTCCAGCGCAACTTCGCATTGGAGGTAATCAATGGTGTTGCAGAAAGCGTGTAACGGTTTGTCATTCGGTTTAAACACTCAAGTTATTATTAGTATTGGGTTGGATGAACTACTTACACAGTAAGCGACCAAATTATAGAAAACTTTAGTAATTCATAAGGCCGGATTAACGCTCCGTTACTCGCTTAATCATACGGAAGAGCAGTCTGTGCTCCACTGGGGCAAGGAAATGAATGCAATCCAGAGGTTGTAGGGACAGTGCATTTTTGAGATATAACTATAGATCAGTCAGATCCAAAAAGATCCCTTGTGTAGACTTTATCCGCTACGTCACTTAACTCGCTCGCCATCCTGTTGCAAAGTATCACATCGCTAGTGGCTTTAAATTCTTCTAATTCGCGAATGACGCGGGAGTTAAAGAAACTATCTGCTTTGATGGTGGGTTCAAAGACCACCACCTCGATCCCCTTCGCCTTAATGCGCTTCATGATCCCCTGAATGGCGGAAGAGCGGAAGTTATCGGAACCCGCTTTCATGACCAGACGGTGGATCCCAACAACCTTAGGCTTGCGGGCGATTACGCTTTCGGCAATAAAATCCTTACGGGTCGTATTAGCATCGACAATTGCGCGAATCAGGTTGTTCGGCACTTCCTGATAATTCGCCAGCAGCTGTTTGGTATCTTTCGGCAGGCAGTAGCCGCCATAGCCAAACGAAGGGTTGTTGTAGTGCGTACCAATACGCGGATCCAGACCGATACCTTCGATAATCTGACGGCTGTCCAACCCATGAGACTGAGCATAGGTGTCCAGTTCGTTGAAATACGCAACACGCATAGCGAGATAAGTATTAGCAAACAGCTTTATGGCTTCAGCTTCGGTACTGCCGGTTAACAGCACCTGTACATCCTGTTTAATGGCACCTTCTTTCAGCAGATCGGCAAAACGCTGCGCCCGCTCGCTGCACTCACCCACGACGATACGTGACGGATGAAGATTGTCATACAGAGCACGGCCTTCACGCAGGAACTCGGGAGAGAAAATCAGATTATCCGTACCAAACTCCTGACGCATGCGCTCAGTAAAGCCCACCGGGATAGTGGACTTAATGACCATAACGGCATGCGGATTAATACTCATCACATCGCGGATCACGGCTTCGACGGTATTCGTGTTGAAGTAATTGGTCTCAGGATCGTAATCAGTCGGGGTAGCGATAATGACAAATTCTGCACTTTCATAGGCTTCGAATTTATCCAGCGTGGCCCGCAGATTAAGTGGCCTGTTGGCTAAGTAATCTTCAAGCTCTTTATCAGCAATAGGGGAAAGACGCTGGTTAATCTGCTCGACTTTTTCAGGTATGACGTCAAGGGCAATGACCTGATGATGCTGTGCCAGAAGAACGGCATTCGAAAGACCGACATAGCCGGTTCCGGCGATAGTAATTTCCATACGAACCTTTAAAGATGCTTTCTTAACTATTGTTAAATATGCTAAGCTTGTAATTAGAATTATAAACCCATTAATATTTCAACTTGCATTTGAAAGCTAAATTCTATTAGGAATGGAGTTATTTATTTTTAGACTTGCAATGCTTTGGCCTTTGGTAACAATATGCACTTCAATCTCTGGTTGTTCAATATGCACGAAATGACTAATATCAATATGGATTTCGAAACCAACCTTGTCAGTTTTTGAAATTCCTAGTTTCAATATGTCTGCGCGGCTAGATACAATTTTTTTAATTATTTCAATATTGTAATTCTCTATAATAACATTGAAATCATATGGAACATCAAAATCAGTAACAGCCCAGCCTCGAAGTACTAACATGTTCCCATTTGCTATTATTGAATCAACATATCCTCTTCCATACGATTCAGATGCTGAACGTAGCGGTTTGCCATAATCAATAATAATGTAAGGCGTTATGAAGTTTGGCATGCTATTAACTAACTTCTGGTGCTGATATCTTAATTGCTCAACAAACCAATCAGGATATTTATCAACGGTAGAGTTAAGTTGTGGCTGATTATAAAATGTTTTTGCTCTGTTTTTAGCTGAGTCTAGTGTTACAGCTCTACCTCTGGCCATCTTTTTAGTAATACATTCGCTTTTGGACTTGATTAGATAATGATTGACTCTACATATATTCCAGCATTTTTCATCAGACACTCCAGAAATATCATTAATAATTTCTTTGTTAGTCTTTATAAACTTGTAACCTTTTTTTAAAACGAAAGCATGTGGTGTGGGGCCTGAGTGATTGTATCCATCTAATCTTACAAGGGATTTGTATGGCTTATTACTGCGATGATTGTCATCTGAACGATAGGTAAAACGATTAATTACAAGGTCATCATTTGGGACAATATAATTTGACGAGCCATAGCTAGCCCAATTTAATGCTATAGCACCAACAGTCTCGTCATTCATCAACTCGAAAAGATCATTAAGGCCATGCTCCATCCTTTCTGGTGCTAAAAATTCATCGGCATCGATAAATGCAAGCCAATTGCAAATTTTATCTTCTTTTGCAGTTTTTACAATATGATTATACGCAGGGAGCTGTGGTGGAGTATTATTTAATGTCGGAAAAGGGATTCGGGTTATTATACCTTGCTGATGTAACGCCTCAAGAATTTGGCTGGAGCCATCTGTAGATATGTTATCAGCGATGTAAAAATGACTCACTCCGATCATTTTATGGTAAGCTATCCATTCTAATATATATGGTGCTTCATTTTTAAATATTGCTGCAATTGCTAATCTATTCTTGGTCATTTAAATTTCATGCTCCATCATGATTAATTGTTTTAATATAATGTACCAATGGATTTTGATTTGTTTTTAAATTTTTACTACTAATGTAATTTTTAGTATTAAAATGAGATGATGGATTTCTTCCCTCTTTAAAACCAAACTCACAGTAATGCTTAACAGGATCAACACCCGCTTTTTCAATGTCAGGATATGTTTTAAGATAATAATTAGTATCAAATATTTTGCTTGATTTAATTATTTCAATATCGGTCGGTGTTACTTTATTAAAATTATACCTGTCTATTATCTTTTTTAGATTATTTACAGAGTCTACATGCCCTTTGGCTTTTAATAAAGTTAGTAGATCAGCTAACACATCATCAATAATTACTTGATCATCAGATAGGGTTTTAATTATTTTTGATGTATCCAATAAATTAAGTGATATAGCCTCTGCGCATTCTGCTGCATATTTATCTATAAAAGCGTTAACCTTTTCTTGTATGCTTTCTCTATTTGCTAAGTTATAACATTCATATACAGAAGCCACTTTTTTGGATATTAGCACGCCACAAATATATGCTGTTGGTAAGTTATCTTTTAACGGTCGCTCTCCTCGATTGGATTCTGTTTTAGGTATATTATTTTGAACTATTTCTAAGGAGGTTAGGCCATTAATTTCTAAAGGCTCATATAATGTGCAGAACTTTAACTGAGGTTTACCATCAGCAATAATTGGAGCGCGGCAGTATAAATTTTTAACTATAGATTTTGTGGTATTCTTGATTTTTATTTTCGATTGTGAACGGGCGCAATCCACATATAAACCATGAATGTAATCACCTTCTGTAATTCTGATTTTTTCGTGAAGTTTTAATTTGACTGCTATTTCGTTGAAGTTGCTATTATTTATATTAACAAAATGATTTTCACTGAAGCCAAATGATTTTGCTGTTTTTGCTTGAAATGTAATAAAGTTTTCTTTTAATTCTCCGGCAAATTCTTTTTCATGGTTATTAATTTCATATATTGCTAATTTTACTACTTCACCCAAAAATCTTGCAACAATAGGTTTAAGATGATGAGGGTCGAGGAATAAATCGCTAGTTGCTAATAAAGCGCTTTTTTTTAGGATGGTCTCAATAAATTTATATCCATCAATAAATATACCACCAGCTTTTTTACATGCACTTTCATGAATGCTTAATGAATAGTCAGTTTCACGATTGTCATACACATCTTTGATTGGCATCAACAAAGATATACAATGCACTTTACTATATTCGAAAGGTTTATATAACTCAGATATTAAAATGTTTAAGTGCTGTCTAGAGATGAAGTCACCTTTCAGTTCTTCATGTTCAGTAACTCCAAAATTTATAACGGCAATATCAATGTTATTGATGAAATTATTTTCATCAATTTTATAAAGACCGATTCCAGAGTTGCTCCCACCTACGGCATGCTTTACACATTCGAATGAACGAGTGATAACGGAATGCCAGCCATTTGCTAATAAGGAGTTTGAAGCTCCTAATATTCCAACTTTTATATTCATCGAGTAAATTAACCGAGTTATTTATTGAGGCTATAGACAAAAGTCTTCACGGTCTTGTGTCAGATTTCGACTATAGAAAGGATCAATTTCAAGATGGGTTCCCCACTTAGTCTTCATAAAATTGATTTCCTGAGCGAAACGGGCAATCTTCTCAGGTGAGTCTTCTGCGCCACGGCTAATCGATTCATAGTGATAAAGCTCTGCATAAGGCGTCCAGAGGTTGCGATATCCTGCTTCACGTACCTTGAGGCAAAAATCAACATCGTTAAACGCAACCTTGAGATTTTCTTCATCAAGGCCAGCAACTAAGTCAAAGATTTCTTTACGAATTAGCAAACAAGCGGCAGTAACTGCGGAGAGTGATTGAGTCAGCACAAGTCGACTAAAATAACCGGGATGATGACGAGGGAAGTGTTTATGTGAATGCCCACCGACACCACCAATTCCAAGAATAACGCCGCCATGCTGTACAGTATCATTGCTGTAATAGAGCTTCGCACCAACACAACCAATTTCAGGTCGCATGCATTGACTCACCATTTCAGTCAACCAATCAGGATTAATCACTTCAACATCATTATTGACCAGGCCAATAACAGTGCCTTTGGCATGACGCGCACCAAAGTTGTTAATTGCTGAGTAATTAAACGGGAAATCATACGCGAGCACTTTAACGCGTCGATCTTCTTGCTGGATCTGGGCGAAAAACTCCAACGTGTCGGCTTCTACGCTGCCATTATCCAGGATCAGGATCTCGTAGTTGGTATAGGTGCTTTTCTCAAGAATACTGCGAACAGCGGTTTCGGTCAGTGAACGTCGATCGCGGGTAGGGATCAGCAAGCTAACCAGTGGGGCGGGTTCCGGTATCGGATAACGTACCCGGTAAGTATTTGGCACCAATCCCGCATCAACTTCTACGCCCGGTTGCTGTGCTGCAAAATAGTCACGCAATGCTTTGATACCCGCATCGGTAGTATAGCTTTTTTCGCCAGATGCCAGCGCAGTGGAGCCTTCGATGGTACGCCAGTGGTAGAGCACGCGAGGAATATGCACAATTTGCTCGGCTTGCACATGAGGCAAGCAGCGCAGCAGCAGATCTTGATCCTGGCTACCTTCTACACCCAGACGGAATCCACCGATTTGTTGAAGCAAATTGCGGCGATATACCCCGAGGTGAGAAACATAGTTTTGTGAGAAGAACAGATCCGGGTTCCAGTCGCTTTTGAAATGGGGATCAAAGCGCTCGCCACGACCGTTGAGCTTGTCTTCATCGCTGTAAAGAATCTGAGTTTCTGGCTGCGCACAAATGGCTTGCGCCATAAACAGCAGAGCATGTTCCGGCAGGGCATCATCGTGATCCAGTAAGGCCACAAAATCGCCTTTGGCAATTTCCAGGGCGCTGTTAGAGGCTGCCGAAATATGACCATTCTGTTGGCGGTAGACCACGTTAATACGAGGATCTTTAGCTTCATACTCACGCAGCACACGTTGAACATGTTCTTTTGGCGAATTGTCATCTGCGATGCACAGTTCCCAGTGCGGGTAGCTTTGCGCGATCACAGAGTCTAAACAGGCGCGTAAGTAAATTTCTGCCGGGTTATATACCGGCATCACTACCGAAATGACGGGAGGTTTAGCCATCGCCGCCATTATCGCGTTAACTTCCGTTTGGTTGGGCAGTGAAGGTGTTTCGACGGTTTCGATCCACTCTTCATAGTCTACGGAAGGCAAGGTAAAGCTAAAGGTCTCGTTATAGAGTGCGACCAGACGATCCATTGACAGAGTACCGCTTTCAGCGGCAATCGATTCCTTGATCTTCGCCAAATCCATTTGACGATAACTTTGGTGCTCCTGCTGAATACGTGCCAGTAATGCAGGTTCTATTTGGGTATCGTTGATAGCTGTAATTTCGAACTGGCTAACAGAGAATAAATCTTCTTGTTCCAGTGGATCAAAACGCAGTGCAACCAGCGGAGATTCCAGATAAAAAAGACGGCTAGCCGTTATTGCTTTTTTATAGGGTAGTGTAACGGTTTCAAATTCATTGAATCCTTTCCCTGTATCCAGATAGAACTTGGCTAACCCTTGTTTTCCTGAACAGTCCAGAGTCAGGTTAAACTGATACCACCCTTTTTCTGTGTGTGGCAGATGCTTTAAATCAAGAATAAAGTACGGATCATTCCCTTCTGATTTCCATCCATGCAAACGGTTAGGGTCTACGGAAAGTTGGTTCAATGTGATCCAGGGTAAATTCACTGCTGATTCAACTGGGCTTAATACTGATGCTGTCGTCCAGTCAGCACAGGGTTTTCTTCCCAGTAGTGAACCATAACGTTTGAAATGCTCTCTTGCAGATAATCCTGTCTGGCTGACATCCTGATAGGTCTGCAAATACCATTGCTCATCAAAATGCGTGAGCAGCGCTTCCTTGTTAAGTTCAACTGTCATGGTTATTTTCTCATGTTGTCTGGCAGGCAATGACGTTGTTCTGCCTTTCCGTGCAGGATGTAATGAAGTAATGGGTTGATAGCGCCTTGCGCCACGTCTGCGTAAGTTTGCAGATACCAGCGCGTATCAAATAATGCGCTTGGGCTATACCCCTTATTCGCGCCAATCTGGATAAAGTGCTCGATGGCCGACAGACCGCTGTCTGCAACTTCCGGGTAACGGTGCAAATACCATAATTCATCGAACAGGCCAGACGCAGCGATACGTTCTGCATTGCTCATTGAGACAGATGGTGTGGCTGTTGGGCTTTCTTTAAAGGTACGGCCCAGCGCACGCACAGGTGCGGTCAATTTCCATGAAACGGTCTGCTTCAAATTCTGCGCACGATCTTTTGCTTTCTGAAGTTGCAGCTCTTTTTGTTGGAGTTCACGAGTTAACTGCTCGGTATGGCGAGTCATAATTGCAAGTTCACGGAAACGCTCACCGATATTGGCTTCAAGTGCTTCGTTTTGCTTAACCAGTTCAGTTGCACGGTTCTCAAGTTGGGTTTGATCAGTGCGCCATGTTTGCTGTTGCAGGAGGTATTCTTCAGCCATTTTTGCCAGAGCTTGTTCACGCTCTTCCAGTTTTTGGGTAAGGACCGTGATTTCAATAACCTGCTTATTCAGCTTTTGATCCAGTGCATCTAACTGCTGTTGATGCTCTTCAGTCAGTTTCTTATGTTCGTTTGTGGATGTCTGTTCACGCTCTTCCAGCCATTGTGTCAGCGTGGCGATCTCAGTAAAACGTTCACTAAGGCTTTGATTCAACTGACTCAATTGTTGCTGAGATTCAGCTTGTTCTGCGTGATGCCGCTGAAGCAATACCGCGAGTTCATCACGGACCAACTCAAGTTCACTATTTTGTTTATCGATTGTCTGAGTGCTTTCTGCGAGGCTATGGCCCAGTTGAGTAATTTCACCAGCACGAGCATCTAAGGTGCTCACCAATTCCTGCTCACGCGTCTGCGAGATTTGCTGTTCCGCTTCAAACTGCTCCAGCAAAGTGCGACTTGCTGCGAGATCAGTAGTCAGGGCATCGCACTTAATTTGTAGCTCATCATGGGCTTCAGTCAGTGTTTGTTTCTGTTGTTGCCATTGATTGGTTTCGGTCGCCAGAGTTTTACTGAGTTCATCCCGTTGCTGATGTGCTGCAGTCAATGCGGTAGTTAGCTCATTAATCTTCTGTTGCCAGTGGTTAGCTTCGGTCGCCAGAGTCTGACTGAGTTCGTCCTGCTGCTGGTGCGCAGTAGTCAACGCGGTGGTCAACTCATCGATATGCTGCTGTAAAGCGCTGAGTTGTTGTGAATACTCATTAAGCACTACGTTGTTTTTATTGAGTGCGAGAGTCAACTGCGCGGCACGCTGGGTCTCATCATTAAGGAGCAGTGATTGTTCATGCAGTTGCTGTTGTAGGGCAATTTGCTGTTCCTGCGCTTCTGTTTGTTGCTCCAGTAGTGACTGCTTTTCTTGCGCAATGAGGTCACGCTCTGCAGCCGTCTGGGTAAATCGCTCCTGAGTTTCTGCAAGCATAGTTTCCAGTTTTTGCTGGCTCGCCAGATTCTCGTCACGCTGTTGCTCATATACGTTAAGGGTCGTTTGCAGTTCGACGGCGTGTTGAGAGGACTTCGCCAGCTCCGCAGTTAATGCACTCACCTGTTGCTTCTGGAGAGCAAGCTCGGCGGATTGATCGGCGTGTTGTGCAAGTTTACTTTCCAGCTCTTTTATCGCGTGGTGCTGGGCCGTGATCTTTTCTGCAAGGCGACCCCTTTCCAGGGCTTGTTGCTCCATAACATCCTGAGCTTCTGTCTGCTGGTTTGCTTGCAACGCGACCATCTGGCGCTTTATTTCACCGTTTTCCCAGCTATAACCGCAGGCTTTACCCAGGCGGGAGAAGACTTCCTGTACTTGTCGCGTTGCAGATGCATTCCCTGAAAGATCGTACAGGCTCATCATCTCTGATGATTGCTCGCTACCTACACCAATCACACCCAAGCCGTGACCGTGGGCGAACTCAAAGTGAGGATACTGTTGCTTAAGCTCATCCAGCAGCTGGAATACCCCGAAGCCGCGTTCGCGCACGTTGGTGTCATGCATGATGACTACGGCTCTGTCAGACAGCTTTGGCAGCCAGCTTTCAAAATCATGACGCACCGCTTCAAGGGTATGCAGGCCATCAATATGCAATAAATCAATGCTGCCTTGCGGGAAGTGCTCTAACGCCTGATCGAATGTGCTGCGCACGAGGGTGGAAAAGTCAGAGTAATGTTGTTGGTTATGTTCGGAAACCTGACGATAAACCTCTTCGCCATACTGGCCTGCATGCTCATCGCCACCCCAGGTATCTACTGCATAGCATTGGGTTTCGAGATCTAACTTCGTTATTGCCTGACAGAAAGAAAAATAGGAGCTGCCGTAATGGGTACCCAGTTCAACAATTTTACGAGGTCGCAGGGTATCGACCAACCAGAAAGCAAAAGGAATATGTTCTAACCAGGCGGACTGTGCAATGTAAGACGGACGCCAGAAAATAGGGCGTTTAAAAATGAAATCCAGCTCGGTATTGGTTTGTTTCACTGATGCTTGCTTGCGGTTTGCCTGTGAACGGCTGCTTTGCTGAGTGCCCATGGGGATATCTCTTCAATATAAAATTATTAATTAGCGTGATCGGTAGGGTGACCACTTTATGATTAGATTGTGAAAGGCCAGAACCGCATAAAGGTTCAGGTCCTGTTTTAACAGATGAAATTTTTAGTCCTGATGCTCACGCAGGGTTGCAATACCCATCACAATCAGGCCATACAACAGGCAAAGTAGAACCCCTGTGGTCAGCAGGTTATAGAGCCGACGTGGATACTCTGCATCTTCTGCCAGCGTTGGCTGACTGATGACCAGCAGGTGCTTAAGTTTGCGATACGCCTCTACGCGAGCTTGTTCCAGGCTAATCAACCCGCTTTTATAAAGATCCGCTGCCAGGGTCGCCTGGGTTTGTACATCCATATAGCGAGCAGTGACTTCGTTCATCGCATCTTTATCGGCACCGGTAAGCCTTGATTGCTCCTGAGCCAGTTGCTGCGTTAAAGCATCGACCCTGGCCTGCACAGAAACAACGGCAGGCGCGGTTACTTTCATATAGCTTTGCAGCTGTTTTAACTGGGCCTGTTGCTGTGCCAGTTGAGCTTCAATCTGGCTCACCACACCAAGGCGAGCGCTACTGGTCGATTCAGGGCTGATCAGATGATGGTTATTCTGGAAATCGAGAACTTTGGCTTTCTCTGACTGTACTCGCTGATAGGCACGATCGACTTCTTTCTCGACGAAGGCCAACTGTTCCAGCGCGACCTGATGTCCCAGTTTGTTAATAAAGCGGTCAGACTCCTGAAGCATCAATGCCACTACACGCTGACCATAGGCAGGATCAAAAGCTTGCAACTCAATGGTCAGCACACCCGATAACTCATCCAGATGTAATGAAAGGTGTTGGCGATAATATTTAATAAAATCTTCTCTGCTCACGTTTTCCGGCAGGCGAGAGAAGTAATCAATGTCGTGACTCTGGTAGTGGGCTTTCAGGCCCAGCTCTTTGTCCAGCTTGTCGAGCAGATCCGGGGATTTAAGGTAGTCCTGAATGATCAGGATATCTTCATGATTACTGCCCCCAATTCCCAGCATCGACAGAGCATCGGGGAGCATTTTAATTTGGTCTGCCTGCTTAACCACCAGTTCTGCCCGGCTAACAAAGCGATCGGACACAATGACGCAAAAATAAAGTGCGGCAATGGCAAAACAGGCGACCACCCATAAAAAGCTGCCAAGTTTAAGGCTCTTTTTCCATGATTTGTGGGCGAGCTTGTAACCACTGGAATCGACAATAAAATGTTTTGGTTTAGTTTTTAATTTGTGCAGCTTGCGCATCAAACCGTTGGATTTGTTAGAGCGGGTTGGCTGGATCATGATTTTTTGGGCTTGTTATAGTTTCTGATAAATACGGATGGCATCTTCGATATTGTCGAATACTTCGAGGGTGCTGTTGCGCAGCAAAATTCCCATGTCGCACTGTTGGCGTAAGTTCTTCATATCGTGCGAGACCATGATCAGGCTGGCGGTCTCGCGTTTTTGGTTAAACACATCAATGCATTTCTGTTTAAAGCGAGCATCCCCCACCGACATAATTTCATCGGTCAGGTAGATATCAAAATCAAAAGCCATACTGACGGCAAAGGAAAATTTTGATCGCATCCCGCTGGAATAGCCTTTAATTGGTAGCTCGTAATGTTGACCAATTTCTGAGAACTCTTTCACCCACTCTTCAATAGCCTGCGTATCGCGCACACCATGAATACGGCAGACAAAACGCGTGTTTTCACGTCCGGTCATGCTGCCCTGAAAGCCACCATTGAGTGCCAGGGGCCAGGAGACGCGACAGTGACGTGTGAGTTTTCCCTTACTGGGCATATCCATACCGCCCAATAAGCGCAGTAGGGTAGATTTACCTGCACCGTTGACACCTAAAATTCCGATATTGCGGTCACGGGGTAACGTAATGCTCACGTCACGTAAAACGTAGTTGCGACCAAATTTGGTGGGGTAATACTTCGATACGTTATCCAGAATGATCATGCTTATTCTACTTTAGCTGGCAATCAGGCGACGATGGCTCAGGCGATAGCAGCTCATCGCAAACGTCAACAGCACTAATGTCAAACAAGAAAAATATGCCCAGCTCACATTTGAACTTACATAACCTGAGATCCAGCCACTACGGAGCAGTTCAACGGCATGTACCAGAGGATTCCATAAAAACCAGTGTTGATATTGTGCTGGTATGCTAGCGAGAGGGTACATCACACAAGATATAAACATTAGTGGCATCATCAGTAAGCCTAGGAATTTATGCGCTTCTTTAAACATATTACCGACAACACAAAAGATGATGCCCAGAGAAAAAGAAAAGATCATTAATACCACATAGATAAAAACAACTTCTAAAGGGTCGCTGGGAATTGCATCAAAGCCAAACCACAGTAAACCTAAAACCAGAATGCAACCTACTACCAAACCTATAACGGCTTCGAGAATAAAACGGGCAATAAAGGTAGCAAAGGGTGTCACCTGTCTATAGCAAAATAGTCCCCTATTTGCATTTACTGCAGACTGTAACTTAGTTACCACATTCCTGAAAAAGAGAAAGGGCAGGTAACTGGCAGTAATAAACAATGGCGCTGGCGCACCACCAAACCCGCTATGCCCGCGCATGCCAAAAATCAGGCTGAACGCACTAATCATCAACAACGGATCCAGCAGCGCCCAGGCATAACCCAGCCGGTAACTCCCAAATCGTGTTTTCAGTTCACGGATAAGCAGGCCAAACGTTACATCGCGCAGCACCTGGAACGAGCTGCGGGGCGTTTGATTGAGAACAGGTTTAAGCATGAGAAGGCCGATATAACAGAACGGGCCAGCTTTTCAGCAAGCCCGTTTTGGGGGTTAATTCAGGACCACGTTGGCCGCCACGGCAACCTGATAGATGACCTGGGTAATGTCTTTGATGGACTGCATCATTTTGCTGTCCACTTTTGGCATGACCAGAATCTGATCGCCCGGTATCACATCACCACCGTCTTTAAACTCCATCAGCCCGTTGGCATGTACCACCGCAATACGTTTGTCGTTCGCACGGTCGGTAAAGCCACCTGCCCAAGCCACATAGTCTTCCAGACTGGCGCTTTTGTTGAAGACCACCGCCTGCGGCATCATCACTTCGCCACCCACCTG
>Ga0256408_1000857_pt1 | contig 18750 bp, 19 predicted proteins | sample PhyAR1_FD_185998 | JGI IMG/M metagenome (GOLD analysis project Ga0256408, IMG submission 185998) | Leaf surface microbial communities from alfalfa plants in UC Gill Tract Community Farm, Albany, California, United States - DLSL A.R1 | ecosystem: Host-associated > Plants > Phyllosphere >...
GACTGAATTGACGGTCTTAGCATCCATCAACTTCTCATGCTCTTTATCTATATAAGGTGTTGTATAAGGGATATATCCTGCTTGATACGAATACAAGCTTCCCCCGATTAATACAATGACTGTCGAATAGAAATATAAATATCGTTTTTTCAAAATACGCTCTCCTTAATGCTATGGAATTTTATGTATCTTACATCCTTCTATTAAGATCTGTAAAAAATGTTCGGGAGCAGTAGACTCCTCATAACATCATTCCTTTCTTTCAAATTGCTAATTTTTCAATCCTTCATCGACTTTTGATCCACGATAAGAAATTTAGAAACTATTACAAAAAGTGGATACGTTAATACAATGGTGATTAAAATGAAGCCTAAACCAGGGCTTGGCATGTCTCCCTCATTCGTGACTGGAATAATCCTACTTATGAGATATGTGAATAAAACAAAATAGACGAACCAGGAAAGACAGATGATTCGTTCAAATGACTTATGTAGAGTGGACTTGAAGGTGATCCGTCTAATTAAAAATGGAATACTGGTTAGAGTGATGCATCCGATCATGATATTCAGAGTCCAAAACATACTTGAAGACATATCAGTAAGTCTTATGATTCGATTGATATTTAGCATGAATTGTAATGGAACAAATAAAGCGATGGCATATAAAAAGCTAGCTATGTTGATGTTTAAAAAGGTTTTCATTCAATGAATCTCCTTTCGAAAACAATGTTTTTCCTTGAATCATGATTGATACAATCCACATCTTACCAGACCGCGCTTTAGGAAAAGAGATTTTGAGTGCTGTTTTTCACTTTTTTTAATATTTAAAGTAAGATAGTTCTCTTTTAAATCGCGGTCAAGACTCTTCCTTTGTACGTCTAATAAATGACTCCCTTCCAATGTGTCGTTCAATAAACTAGAATCCTTAGATGTCTATGGGATGAAAATGATATATTAATTAAAGACTGCATCTTATATCGTTGTACCTAAAGTGTTGTCAAACATTCAATTTTGTTAATTATCGATGAAATCTAACTAAGGGAGACAGTATGAACGAAATACTAATGTATACCAATCTTGCTATTGCAAGTCTTACGATCCTTATTTCCTTTACAAAAAAAGTAGAGCAACCAAATTTTCGAGTACTAGTAATTGGTGTCAATTTATCTATTGTTATAGTAAGTATCGTGCTTTTTATACTTAAAGATAGTGCCACATATAGCACGTTTGTAAAAACACTCTCGATTAGTATCTATATGATATTATTTGTAACCTATGACATCGCAACTAATCGACTTAGAAACATATTAATCTGGTCTTTCCTAGTATGTGCGACTGTACTCATCTCTGGGCTTTTATTAGAATAAAATAATAGCGTTAAAATGACCTGATGTAGCAATCAGGTCATTTTAACGCTATTGAGATGAATGTTTCGAGTAAGGAACGAATTCAATCTGCACAGTACATGATAAGCTTTTCAAACATCGTTGTAATGAATAGATACGTAAAATGATTTTACGGAGTAATCATCACCATAACGAAAAAACATACAACAGCCGCTAAAATAGCACCTGTTATCATTTTGAAAACAAATGCCCAGTAAGATAAGGATTGTCTGTTATACCGATCCAACTGCCGGATAGGTAAATTAAGTACGAGCAGAATAACTCCAAATGTTAAAATCATAAAAATATTTGTGTTGAGTTCATAGCGACCAATTAGCATTGTCGTGATAAACAGTATAAAACAAGCAATATAACACCGTATTAATAGTCCTTTATTCACATATCCACCTCACGGTTCAGCATGATTGTTTCCACTTTCATATTATTGGATTACTATTAATGACTCCTACAAATTTGCCTACAATCCATGAGAACACGGTTTATAACCCATTCTGAATGACGTACATGATAAGTGTGCCACAAATCATACCTACAATTGCTAATAGTACTTTTTTCATCATTTCTTACCCCCATCGATTTTTGTATTCTGTGCTGTAATGACTATTAATCTTTTAATGTTCTCTTTCGATAGATCATGAAGACTAAAGCACTAGATAATATACCAGCAATCAAAATAACGATTAGATTAATGGATAGCGAAGAGAAAGAGGCACCATTCTCAACCTTTTCAGCTAGCTCTAACAGTTGTAAGTTCGGCAAATAATCGACAATCGAAAGTAACGGATATTTATCAGAAACCTGCTGGAGTAACGTTCCGAATCCGAATAAAAACATGACAGGTAATACAGCGACAGAAGCTTCCATCACAGAGGAAGTCATCAATCCTAGAAGTGTCCCTAAGGCAAGGTAGAACAAGCAAGAGACGAGAAGTCCAATTATTATGATGAAAGGATGTGACGGAGCATAACCCGTAATGACGGCACTGATGACTATGGTGAAGAGTGTGATCAGTGCAGTCAATATACTTTTGCCACCTAGAATCTCTAGAGTGGAGGCAGGTGACAGCATCAAGCTTCGTAACGTGTTCTTCTCTTTCTCTTCTGCAATCAATGTGCATTGAACGAATGCTGCTACTGAAGAGAATGTCAAATTGATGACGGTGTAGTGAATTTCTAACGTCACTTCACCAATATTCTTATAGACAATCGCCATCAAGATAGGTACTAGCAGTGTCGTACCAACAAATACGTTTCTTGACACGTCTTTTACATCCTTCTGAAAAATGGCCATTGTACGATTGATTGAAAAGATCATCTGAGGTCACTCCCTGTTACTTTTACGAACACATCCTCTAGAGTCGGTTCGTTAGAATGGATAGATACAACCTGATTAGTACGTAACATTTCATAGATATGACGAGCATCTTTCTCATTCGATTCGAAAACGTGTTCTAGGCCGTCTAATGATTCGAGTGTCAACGTCTGATCAGCAAAACGCTGTTTGATCGATTTTGGTGATCCCAACAACTGGATATGACCACGATTTAGGAAGGCGACACGATCGCAAAGGGTGTCCGCTTCTACCATATCGTGAGTCGTTAAGAAAATCGTCGCACCGTCTCGATTCATATCTTTAAGGGCAGAATAGATGGCTTGAGTGTTGACAGGATCTAACGCAGAAGTAGGTTCATCTAAGAATAAGATTTCGGGTTGATGTAAAAAAGTTCGAGCGAGCAGTACCCGTTGTTTCATCCCTTTCGAAAGTAAGGCAACTTTCTTATTCTGCTCATCACCTAAATTGACTAACTCCAGTGCACGATGAATACGGTTTTCAGAGACAGAAAAAATTTTGCAAAATAACTTTAAATTGTCTTTTACCGTCAAGCGATCGTAGAGACCACTATTGTCTGTCATGATACCTACTTTCTGAAAAGTGTTCTTTTGTTTGAGTTTTTCAGAGGGAATTCCAAGTAAACTGGTTGAACCCGTGGACGGTTTCATTTGACCAGTCAATATTTTGATCATGGTAGTTTTACCAGAGCCACTGGGACCAAGTAGCCCGAAAATTTCTTTTTGCTTGATATAGAAACTTAAATCGTCAAGAGCCGTCTTATCTGAAAAGTGTTTCGTCAATGATTCAATTTCGATTACCTTTTCCATAGTATAGTTCTCCTCTCGTTTTCTAACCTTAGAATAGTAGAGAGCGCTATACATCGCACTATTTTAACGATGAATGGAGTTAATAAGCTTATGAAAAGAGTAATTAGCTTGCTAGAAGATCGTCACTTAATGCCGAGCATTTCTTTAAGAATGTGTATTTTATTCTTAGATAAGGGCACTTCAGTACGATCGTCGAGAACCAGACTAAAACTGTTCCGTGTCCACGTGACAATCTCGCGTACTTTCTTCAGATTTACAAGATAGGAACGGTGACATCGGAAAAAATGCCGGTCCTGAAGAGTCGTTTCATACTCATTCATTGTATATAGACCGGGCAACATCGTATCCGCTACATGAATTTGAACATTTCCCGATGCGCTCTCGAAAAATTTGACCTCATCTATATCTAGTAAAATAAGATTACGTTCAAGTTTAGCAACAACCTTGTTCAGTTCGAGAGGCGAAAAGGGAGCGGATTTTTCAAGTCCATTGATCTCTTCATCATTTTCTGAGATTGCTTTCTCTTCTTCTTCCTCAATTTCTGTATTGATGCGTGTAAGCCCAACACTACTTAATACATAAGATTCTTCGGATAAAGTAATTGCACTCTCCGTACTTCCTGTAAGTATTAAGAGACATTTTTCTTCCTGTAGCAACAATTCGATAACTTTAAATAGAATGTTCTTGGTATATTGATCAATGTTTTGATCCGGCTCATCGAAAACGACCACCGGTGTATCTTGTAAAATAAGAATTGCGAGTTGCAGACGTTTCTTTTGAGAACGATCTAGTTTATTTGTTCTTTTCTTTGCTATCTCGATTAATTGTGTAACTTCGAGTGTGTCTGAAATCGCTTTTGAGCTGTTATACAATTTTTTATAAAAAGCAAGATGGTCTAAGATGGTTAATCTATCGTATGTATATGGATGCTCATAATAGAAACTGATTGACGAACGATATTGTACAGTATTTCCTGGGTGATGATTGTTTACATGAACATGTTTACTTGCACTGCGGATACGACCTTCAAGTATCTTTATGAGTAGCTGACGATGGGTAATATTAGAACTAATCGCCAATGACTTTCCTGGAGAAACAGAAAACGTGAGTTTTTCGAGTACTGTCGTTTTATCTTTCTGGTCTATGTAATTAAGTTCGTTAATAAATAAAGTCACGCTAGTCCCCCCCTCTGGGATGAATTCCCCCTTGAAAATATACATCCACCTTATCATAAAAATTACATAATTTAGGATTATAAAATAGAGGATACTAGAACAATAACTAAATATAATGTGTTACAGCTATCTATGATTTATTACTGTAGACGTTAATAAAAACAGCTTAGGTCCGTTTAAATAACGAACTTAAGCCGTTTAAAGAATCCTTTAAATACTTTTTCAACTAACAGAAAAAAACACTTTCGCTGCTTTTACTATTTTTCAAGCTCTTCTAGCTCCACCCGCGAACGCGGGAACCCATTCGCTTGCCACTCAGCTCGATAGATGGAATCGAGTTTCGTCAATCCGACCTCATCCGGGTCCTTCGTAGCATCCGGACTCGGATCCTGATCGAGATGCGCTAAATATTCACGTAGTGCATCTGTTTGTGTGCCCTGTTCCCGCTTCCTTAACAAAAGTAGACTCGTTCCGGCAATGATGCCAGCTCCAAATAAATACCGTTTTTTCAAGCCCATACGGTTTCCTTCTTTCTTTTCTTAAACCAACCCACCACCGTCACGCAGGCGAGGATGCGCGATGCGTTTGACCTTTCCCTCTTCGACCGTCAGGACATGATCGGGTTGTCGCTCGAAGTAACCGGTCTCAAGCACTCCTGACCAGCTCTTCACTTCTTTTGCGAATAATCGAACGTCCGAAATGGCTGATACATCAACGTCAAGAATCACGTGACCTCCATCTGTAACGAAGGGACGATCATCTTTCACGCGTAGTGTTGCTGATACATGCTTATCACGTAGACGTTGCCGCACGTAAGGTAAGGCAAACGAATCCAGTTCGACAGGTAACGGTCCACTTAAATGATGGACGAACTTCGAGGAATCGGTCAGATAGAGCAATTCGCGACTCATCAGGGCGACAATTTTTTCACGAAACAATGCACCGCCACCGCCTTTAATGGTTTGAAACTGACCATCGATTTGATCAATTCCGTCAACTGTCACATCGATTTCCATTCCCTCTTCCAGATCAATCAATGGGATTTGTAACTGATCAGCGAGCTTTACCGTCGCAAGCGACGTCGCCACGCCACGAATCTGTAATCCAGCCTGTACGAGTGGACCAAGCGCCTTGATAAACCGTTCCGTCGTCGAACCCGTCCCAAGACCCACTATCATTCCATCCTTGACGTAAGTTAGTGCTGCCTCAGCGACTAATTGTTTCTCCTGTTCATACATCCGCATCCCTCCCTACTTTTCTGTTCCCGTTTCGATTCGTCTTCAATCGACGGAGAGAGAGGATTCCGTTAACGACAGATACTGCTCAATCGCCTGGACGAGCGGTTGCTGAGCTTCGACCCAAAACGCGATAGATGTTGGATCGGCGTCGAGGTGACGTTTAACGATTTCATCGATCGTCGCTTGACCGGAATCGTGCATGACGGCATCAAAAACTGTCGAAAATTGACTCGGATCCGCTTGAACCGTCTGATAAAGACTATTGCTAAGCAGATAACCGATCGTATACGGAATGTTGTAGAACGCAAGGTTCGGATTAAACAGATGACTGATGTACATCCATTTGTAGCGCGCTGGTTCAGGCAGCACTGGACCATAGGCTAAGCGCTCTTCCTCTTGTAAGAGTTCACTCAACCTTTCAGCATTGATCGTACCATGCTGACGTTCCGCATAAAAACGTTGCTCGAAACGAAACATTCCGGGAACGATGCTGGCATATTTCAGCCCCTCTCGAATCTTGACCTCTAGGAGAGCAAGTACTTCCTCGCGCTCCGTCGTCTCTTTGATCGCAGCATCGAGGACGAGATTCTCCATGAACGTTGAAGCCGTCTCCGCGATACTCGTTCCTTTGACTTGGTTTAAATACAGTTCATCTTGCAGAACATAATTATGATAGGCATGACCGAATTCATGAGCAAGTGTCGCGACGTCTGGATAACTGTCACGGTACGTCATGAAAATCCGGCTCTCTTTTGCAATCGGAAAGGCAGCGCAGAATCCGCCTTCCGCTTTTCCGGGACGATTCTCCGCATCGACCCATCCCTCGTTAAACACGTTTTCAGCAAAAGCACCGAGCTTTGGATTCAACTGTTTGAATTGTTTGCTTACGATTGCCTGTGCCGTCTCAAACGGAACATGCCGCGCGGAACGATACGTATTCGTCTCAAAATCATGCCATTCTCCCGTCACCTGCTCTGCCTGGGCAATCTTGCGGGCATAATAGGCGTGAAAGAGGTCTCGGTGCTGATCGAGTGCTTCGATCATCGCTTTTAAGCTCGCTTCTGAGATCCGGTTCTGCTCAAGCAACTCTGTCAATGGTTGCTCCCAGTTCCGCATCTTGTAGGATTGCAATCTGAAGCCGGAGATCCGGTTCAAGATCGTCGCAAACAAGTCAGCCTCTTTGGCACAAGCGGCGTCAACTGCAATTGCTGCCGCTAGACGAGCCGAACGATCAGGCGCGAACATCGCTTCATGCAATCCTTGACCGATCGTGACCTGCTTTCCGTTCAAGTCGACCCGTAACGCCATGAAGCGCTGATCGTAGAGTTGTCCCCAGCCCTGGAATCCATCCACACCGAGATCCTGTAACAATTGTTCTTGAATCAGTGGTGCACGACGGGACTGGATGTCACGGCGTTCGTTTAAGAAAAAGGCGTACGGTGAATCCGTAACGAGCGCTTCCCACTCTTCTTGAGACAGTGCTGCGATCTTTGTATCGAGTGCTGCCACTTCACTGCGTACCATCGCTTGGACGACTTCGATCTCTTCAAGCAATGGATGGACTTCAACACGCGTGACATCTTCAGCGTACAGGCAATAAATGAAGTCGCTCCATTCCTCGACGTCGCGCGCGACTTGCTGATAACGCTCGACCTGTTCTGCCACATCAATCGGCCGATTCGACAATGCTGTTTGTATGGAAGCGATGCCTGCTTTGACGTCATCAATCATATAGAGTGTTTCTAATTGCCATCGTGTGTGTTGCATGTGATTTCCCCCTTTTCGTGATCTTTCCGTTCTTTCATTCGTGAGGACACTCGACTTCTCCTGTATTTTCCATATAGATACAAAAAAACTCCTTCAGTCATTGACTAAAGGAGGACATCATCATAACACGAAGAAGTAGACACATAGGAAATGCGCTAGACTACCGAGTAGTACGAAGATGTGGAAGATTTCATGGAATCCGAGATGTTTAAACGATAAGACACGCGGCTTTAATCCATAGATGATGCCACCGATCGTATAGAAGATACCACCAAGGAACAATAGACCGATGCCGAGCGGTGATAAGACTTGCGCGAGTGGTGTGATCGCAAACACCATGATCCAGCCCATTCCGATGTAGAGCGTCGTCGATAACCAGCGTGGACTGTTGAACCAGACTAATTTGAAGGTAATTCCGGAAACAGCAATCAACATGACGATGCTAAACAAGACCCAACCCGTCGGACCATTCAGACTGACAAGACAAAACGGTGCGTAGGAACCGGCAATCAACAAATAAATCATCGAGTGATCCAATCGTCGCCAGATCGCAATCGCCCGGTCGCTCGCAAGGACCATATGATACGTTGCCGAAACAGCATAGAGTGCCATCATGCTGACCCCAAAAATAATCGCTGCGACGATGGCGAGTGATGCTCCGCGTTCTAACGATGCTTTAATGACGAGTGCGAGTAATCCGACAAAAGCAAAGACAGCCCCTCCCAAATGTGTTAATCCATTAATCGGTTCTCTCATATAAGCTTTCACTTTTGTTCCTCCCCTGATATGTAGTTTTGAATACTACATGGCGTTATATACATATTCTATCATATGATGAAGAAGTAGAAAGTCCTATTTTAACGATTTTGGAGGTTTTTTTATGACACGTTCTGACGACACGAGACATGATCGTCAATTACAGCTCGCAGATATCCCGAACATTGATCTTTATATGGATCAAGTCATCCAACTGTTTGAGCGAACATTCGAGGAAACGACGCGGAATGCGGATGAGACAATCCTGACGAAGACGATGATCAACAATTATGCCAAAAAAAAATTATTTTTTCCGGTTACGAATAAAAAGTATACGAAGGAGCACTTGATTTTAATTAGCTTGATTTATCAGTTGAAAAGTTCGTTTTCGATTAACGATATCAAGACGATCCTAACGCCCTTGAACGAAGGCATCGAACAGAATCAACTCGATCTGGAAGACTTTTATCGCACTTACCTTGAACTGACAGAACGAAATACAGCCCGTTTCATCACCGAACAAGATGCTCTTACCGCCTCGACGACCGATCCACTGGAACAGATTTTAGCGCTGTCTCATATGAGTAATCTGTACCGGCGTGCAGCGGAACAATTGATCGATACCCAACTAAAAAAATAAGATAACGCTTTCACTGCGTGATACACTATAAGAAAAAACAGAGGAGGAACAGTCATGGAGATGGCGACGACTTTCTTGCGACAACTGGATCATATCGCACCAGAATTCAGAACGTATCAGGACGGTATTCTCATCGAATTGGCATTTGACCGGACGATCGGAACGGAGCAGGTATCCGCAAGCACGTTACTTGAGACAGCAGACGATTTAACGACACGATTGCGCACGCAAACTACGCAGGCTTTGCTGCTCGCTTCAAAAATCCATGCTTTTGACGCTCATGCACCGAGCCGCATCGCTGAGATGATGTCGCTTCACGGCTATTTTAAATCCCATCGTTTGTCGCATCCCCTGAATGCCTACTCCACTGCGCTGTTCATTAGTCGTATTTCTCCACAAGACATGGTACTCGAGCGGACCGTTCAGTTATACACTCTTCTTAAAAAACAGCATCGTTTCATCGTATCACCGCTGTTGACCTCCTTCGTCTATTTTCATGCTGCGACACGCGGTGATTTAGACGAACTCGCTTCGCGTATTGAAGCAGTCTATCAACGACTGAAACGACGTTTCGGTCGCGCTCAACAGACGTATATCGTCGCCTTGTTATTCTCTTTATTACCAGAGGACGATTGGGATCGTTATATCGCGCAATTGGAGTCGTCCCGTAAATTACATCGTAAGCATCATGTCCCGCTGTCATTCCACGGAATGCTTGCACTACTCGGCGACCCCAACATCCATGCTTCGGCACTCCAACAGATGGCAGAGACGTTACGCTCCGATTTACGTTTTAAGTACCGGAGGGACTTGGTCTATTTGACGGCGATCCGATTATACTTGAGTCAACAAACGATCCTGCAACAACTCTTCCCATCTTCGATTCTTCCGCCGGATAGCGCCGATGCGACTCCGTTCTTGCTCTTCCCTGTTGATTTGACCGATACGTCACATGCGACAGATGGCGGAATTGACGGTGGATTCGATGGTGGAAGTGATGGCGGTGGGAGTGGCGAGTAACCGTTTAAAAATAATACATTAAAAAGGGCAATCGACGTGTGGCATTTCTGCCGGACATCGATTGCCCTTTATTTTAGTCATTTTTAACCTTGTTGGTTCTCTTCATCGGATGGCTCGACATCGCCATCTTCATCAGAAGCATGCGACAAATCGGGTGCCTCTTCACTTGAAGCTTCGTCATCTGGTCGTTCTGTTTTCTCAGCTTCTTGATCTTGATGCTTCGTTTCTTTTTCATCCTTCGATTTTTCCGGAACCTCCGTATTGTCTTGCGGGTCACGTCCGGCAATCTCATCCTTCGTCATCCGGTTTCCTGAAGTAATCGGGTCCGTCTCTTTATCATGTTGATCAGCCATTTGGCATCCCCCTTAAAATGTACTTGTTCCACATTTTAATGTATTCCCGACTGAAGAACGGTTAAACCTCAGCACGCCCTCGAACGATGTCCTCGATGAGTAATTGTTCAATCGGCTGAGGGTGATGGACCTCGTAGCCTTGCATATAAAGTTGCTCATCCAACACTTGAATCTGTTGCAATTGCGACGCGGTCTCGACTTCCTGAATCACGAGCGCGATGTTTAACGTCGACGTCAAGGAATGAACAGAGCGAATCATCGAACGCTCTAACTGATTTTGCACGAGTCGACGTGTAAAGATTGGATCGAGCTTGACTGCTTGGACTGGTAAACGCAATAACGAATTAAGTGACGCGTAGTGACTACCGAAATGATCGACCGTCAGACGGTAGCCTGCTTGGCGCAGCTGCTCCAAACGTTTGATTGCAAAACGACGACGCGTCTGCAATACTTCCTCCCGGATTTCAAGAATGAGTCGTTCGCCCGGGAAATACGATTCTTCTGTCAGTCTCAGTAATTCTGAAAAGAGTTGATCCGACTCGAACTGACTTGCCGATAGATTGACGGCGACGGAAATCTTACGTCCAAATGTCTCCTCCAAGCGCCGTTGATCCAGGATCGCCTGACAGATCGTAAATCGACCGATGTCTGGGAAAATCTCCATCTTCTCGGCAATCGGAATAAAATCCGTCGGACTGACGAACCCAAGCACAGGATGATTCCAGCGTAGAAGCGCTTCGACCGCGACGTAGCGTTCTTGTTTCGCATCAACGATCCATTGATAGTAGAGCTCGAATTGTCCCCGTTCTAGTGCATGCGAAAGCTCTGATTCAAGAACTGATGCAAATGGATGCTGTTCCGCATTCCGATTTGGATTAACAAATGAGGTTCGCTGTTTCCCCTCGTGTTTGACTTGTTGCATCAAGGCTTCTGCTGCGTAGATTTGTGTCTGGCGACTTGCCATATCACCGGTCAGAAGACTGACGCCAGATGATGCCGTCACCTGAATCGGTTCGGCTGCAACACCAACGATCGGTTGCTCAATCGCTTCCGTGACGATGCGAGCGTAATCTTCCGCATATTGTTCGAATTCCTGTTCCTGTTCAAGTGCTGCTAAGACGACGAATTCATTCCCATCCATTCGACCGACGACATGATTCGGTAAAGGAACATATTTCAGCCGATTCGCGATTTCGCGTAGCACTTCGTTCCCTGCCCGGTACCCATGCGTCGCATTAATCGCATGGAAACGGTCGAGGTTCAACACCATTAAGAAAGCAGGATGAATCGTCACACTCGAGATCAGTCGATTCATGTATCGTTCGTTATAGACATCTGTTAGCGCATCCTTGATGACATACGTTTCGACGTTGATCGATTTACTAATAATATCCGCATACCGCTCGACGAGTGCGATATCCTGCTCCTTGAAGTCGAATGGTTGATCATCAAAGGCACATAATGTCCCGATTTTTTCATTTTCCGCATTTTTGATCGCTACTCCTAAAAAGCTACCGTTCCCAAGAGCTTTCGTGACCGGATGATTGACGGTCAATGGATCGTTGAGCAATTCATTGATCGAGACCTTCCCGTCCATCTCATCGACGACCAGCTTACAGAGGACATGTTGGAAGACATGGGTCGAGCCTTCTTCGATCAACTGACGTTCTTGATTGATTGCCTTGACGACAAAGTTGCTGTATGAGTCGTTCAATGCAAAAAATAACGTATTGACGCCAATTCGTTCACTCAGCTTTTCAAGAATTTCCTCAACGAGTGGATGTAATGCTTCATAACGAATATGTGAGTTATTCACCGTGTCTTCCTCCTTTCTGAGTCTGTCGTCGGTCATACGCCGATCGGAAGTTGAATGATGAAGGTACTGCCTTCCCCTTCCGTCGATTGGACGGAGATTGCTCCGCCATGATCGAGGACGATCATCCGACAAATCGCGAGTCCTAAGCCCGTTCCGCCAATTTTGCGCGTATCCGAGTTATCTGCTCGGTAAAACTTATCAAAGATGTAAGGGAGCGCTTTTTCTGGAATACCAAGCCCTTCATCTGAAATCTCAATTCGTAATTGATCTGACTGATTTGATCCTTTGATCCGAATCGCGCCGCCTTCGGGCGAATATTTAATCGCGTTCATGATCAAGTTCGTAAACAGTTGTTTCATCTTCTCACTGCTGGCTGAAATCGTATAGGATCCCGGACTAAATTGGACACTGATGCGATGTGCGCGACTCGCAAGATCGAACATCGGCTTCATCTCGAACATCAATTGTTTTAAATCAAGTAATTCTTTTTGTGTTCCGTGTGTCGAGTCTTCCCCTTTTTGAATTTCCAAGATGTCATTGATCAATTCCGCCAATCGAACGGTTTCTGAATGAATCGTCTGCAAATAGCGTTTCTGCCGCTTCGGATCGACTTCTCGTTTCATCAATAACTCCGTGAAGCCCATGATCGAAGAAAGCGGTGTCCGCAACTCGTGCGAGACGATCGAGACGAACTCTGCCTGCTTAAGGTCGAGCTCCTTGTCTTTCGTCACGTCACGTAAGACAAGCATCATCCCCCATTCAACGTTCGCAATCGCAATCCGTTCAGCGTAGGCACTGAGCAACAAGTTCCCCCTGAATGCCGATAACTCGATCGTTTCTCCCGGAATATCCCCGTTCATCAGTTGACCGATGTAATCATGAAGTGCTTCCGGCTGATCGACATGTTCAAACAGCGACGTCGCCCGTTCATACGCGTGACGGAACCCTTGCGCCTGATTGACGAGCTTTGGTGGAAACATATTCAATAAGGCCTGGTTCGCATAAATCTGCTCCCCGCTACTTTCGATATATAGGACAGCTTCCCGAATCGAATCAAGTAGCTGATACGTCTTGATTTTTTCATGCTCCATTTGATGGAACAGGAGATGGCGTTCAAGCGTCATCCCAAGTTTTCGTGATAGATCAAGTAAATCCCCGACTTGTTCTAAATTGAACTGGGCGAAGGCATGGCGGATGTATAGCAGTCCGACGACTTGTCCGTTGCTTGGAGACTGCACGGGAATTGCTGACTCGAACTGGTCGCCGAGTGGCAATTGGACCGATTTACGCATGACGAATGCGCGACGCAAGACCGAATATTGATCGAGATCTTTTTCGATCAGCTCCATATCGTCGATCCCTTGTGCGACGAAATGATTTAACTGCTCCCGCCGGTACAAGAGGATAGCTCCTTCTTCTACCTCGAGCAGTTGCAACAAGATCATCAAGACAGTCTCACAGGCTGCTTCAACATTTTGTGTCGCCAACGCTTCCATGATTTCATTGCGTTGCTTCAATTTCACTTCGACGTTTCGTAAATTCTGTTGTAATCGATTGATTTCACGTTGATCGAGTGATGTGAATCGTGCCTCAGTTGATGCCGGAACCGTTCCTTGGCGCAATCGGTAAGGGCGATCCTTCGAGTGGTCGCGTAAAATTCGTTTCAACGTGTATCCTCCTTTCTGAATTCATTCATGCTTCAAATTATATCACGGTCCGTACCGTATCAACAGTTCCAGCACTGTCTTCCTTACATGCTGGTTTGCACTAATGTACGAAATGATTCTTCAAAGGAACGGTCCGCATCACGCGTCCGTTTTTTCGGTCCCTTTGTACGCCCGCCTGCTCGTCGGATTTGTTGTCCGACATGGCGAGTGTGGAGCAATAAATCGATATTATCGTTCGTGAACTGGCGACCATTTTGATCAATTGCGAGTCCCCCTCGCGCTAAGACGAGTGCTGCCAGACCAAAATCCTGGGTCACAACGAGATCGCCACGTTTCATCCGATTGACGATCGCATAGTCGACGGCATCTGGTCCTTGTCCGACGGTAATCGTCGTCGCTCCTTCTCGGATCATCTGGTGTGCCGTATCACAAACTAAAAAGACGTCACGTCCCTGTCGGTGTCGAATGACAAGATCGACAACGGGACATCCGTCCGCATCTACGAAAATAGACATTTGAATCCTCCCTTATTGTTTCCACTATCAGTGTCACAAATCGAAAGATTTTTTGTCAAGTCGCGCTTCCCATTTGACCGTCTCTTCGTTCTTCCGGACAATAGAAAAGAGAGGATGTGTTGAAATGAACGCTGCGACGTTCCAATCTTTTTACCTGTTATTGAAAAAAACGAAACCACCGGTCGGTTTATTATCTGCCGCCGTTTCCGTCTCCGTCATCCAAGCGCTGGCTGCGCTCGCCATTCCTTGGTTCTTAAAGACGTTGATTGATGGTTTTACTGTCGATCGACTGACACCACAATTGATCAGTCTATTTGTGATCGTTTTCCTCGTCCAAGTCGTCGCGAACGCTTTATCGATCTATTGGTTACAGATCGTCGGTCAACGGATCGTCGCCAATTTACGAACGCTTCTATGGAAGCATCTATTGACGCTATCGATTCCGTTCTATGATGAGACAAAATCCGGTGAGCTCGTCTCACGACTCAATAGTGATGCAACGACACTTCAGCAATTGCTATCGGAACAACTCGTCCGTTTGCTGACGTCACTCGTCTCAATCATCGGAGCAATCACGATCCTATTCTTCCTCGATTGGCAAATGACGCTCGTCATGGTCATCGCTGTCCCCGTGACCTTGTTGATCATCATTCCGCTCGTCCGCAAATTACACAAGATTTCTCGTGAGACTCAGAAGGAACTTGCAGGATTATCCGGTTTTTTTGCCGAGATGCTCGGTGAGGTCCGACTCGTCAAATCACAAGCAACAGAAGACTATGAGCTGGGACGAGGAAAAACGCGGATTGAGAACTTATACGGATATGGTGTGAAGGAAGGACGAATTCAAGCCCTCTTGTTGCCGATCTTTAACGTCACTCTAACGACGATGCTGATCTTGATCATCGGTTTTGGTGCCTACCGCGTTGCGACGAACCAGATCACGGCGGGTGAACTCGTCGCCTTTTCGCTCTATTTGTTCCAAATCATGACACCGCTCGTGACGATGACTGAATTCATCACGAAGTTACAGAAAGCACGCGGTGCGACAGAGCGAATCATCGAGCTTCTCGATGAATCACCGGAAGCACCTGGAACGCTTGTAGCATCTCGTCCGTTTACGGACGTGACGGTCGAACACCTGTCATTTGGATACAATGAGACGTCGATCTTACAGAATGTCAGCTTTACGTTACCACGCGGCAAGACGACAGCAATCGTCGGTCCGAGTGGCTCCGGTAAAACGACATTATTTGCGTTACTTGAGCGATTTTATCAACCGACGTCAGGACAAATCCGTCTCGGAGATCAACCCATTTCTGATTTGACGTTATCGTCTTGGCGACAGGCAATCGGATATGTCGCGCAGGATTCCCCCGTCTTATCAGGAACGATTCGTGACAATCTCGTCTACGGTCTGACAGATGACATCAGTGAAGACAAAATCCGTGCGGCTGCACGGATGGCGAATGCCGATACGTTTATCGAACGATTCCCGGAAGGTTATGCGACTGAGATTGGAGAACGGGGTGTCAAACTATCTGGTGGTCAACGCCAACGAATTGCGATTGCACGTGCACTCCTCCGTGATCCGGAAATTCTGTTGCTTGACGAAGCGACATCCAGTCTCGACTCCGAGTCGGAACGTGTCGTTCAAGAAGCACTCGAGCGATTAATGGTCGGACGGACAACGTTTGTCATCGCCCATCGTCTCGCGACGGTCCGTCATGCCGATCAAATCATCGTTCTTGAAGATGGTCAGATTTCAGGTATCGGGACACATGATCGACTTGTCGTCGACAATCCATTGTATAATAAGCTCGTAACGCAACAATTCATCGGCACGGAACGTGCAAGGGGGAATCACGTATGAAGACAGTCGGTTTCATCGGATTAGGTGTCATGGGACAAGGCATGGTCCGCAATCTGCGTAAGGCAGGTTTTACAGTCAAAGGATACAATCGCACGAAAGAGAAAGGACTCGTCCTTGAAGCAGATGGTGTCGAAATCGTCGATACGATTCAAGATGTCGTCACGGATGTCGACGTCGTCATCTCAATCGTCGGTTATCCGCAAGACGTCGAGCAGATCTACTTCGAAGACGGCATACTCGATCATGCGACACCAGGAACGATTCTGATTGATATGACGACGTCTAGTCCGGCTCTTGCTGAACGAATCGCGCAGGAAGCGACAGCACGCGGTCTTCAGGCACTTGACGCACCTGTCACGGGCGGCGATCTCGGTGCGAAGAACGGAACACTCGCGATTCTCGTCGGTGGTGAAGAAGCGGCTTTCGCACAAGCGAAGCCATTATTCGAGGCGATGGGGAAATCGATTTCACTCTTCGGTGGTCCTGGTAAAGGACAATCGGCGAAGCTCGCGAACCAAATCGCAATCGCCGGATCGATGATTGGAACAGCGGAGATGTTGTTGTTCGTCACACGATCCGGAATCGATCCGACACAGTTCATCGAGACGATCAAATCTGGTTCTGCCGGTAGCTGGAGTCTTGAGAACTTGATTCCGCGCGTCATCGCCGAAAACTACTCACCTGGTTTCTTCGTCAAACACTTCATCAAGGATATGCGCCTTGCCCTCGAACGCGGCGCTGAGATGGGTATCGCGACACCTGGTCTCGCACTCACGAAAGACTTATACGAACAACTTGCTGAGCTGGGTCACGCCGATTCCGGTACACAAGCGCTTTATCTATTGCTTGCTGAGCGTTCACGCGCTTCCGTAGAATAAGCAAAAGCCTGTACGCTACGTCTACTGACGTAATGTACAGGCTTTTTTACGTTCATCCCTTAACGGAACGTGTTGGTTTCAAGCGTTCATAGAAGTGTGCCATCGTCGTATCGAAGTATGGCGTCAAGAAGATGACACCCACTGTACTGAGTAGTGCGAGGATCCCCCAGCCGATGAAACTCAAGTAAAGCATGATCAGTTCACGCTTATGCCCTTTCATCATCCGGCGGCTTTCACCAAGTACTTGCCAAAACGATAATTCCGGTCGATCGACTAAAATATACGGAACGAGACGATATGCTAGGTAAAAGTATAGTGCCGGTAAGATCAAAAATGATCCAACATAGACCAATACCGTTACGATCGCATATGCGGCAATTGTCCGGAAAGCACGTCGAAACGAAGAGAACCCTTCGAACAGTGTTCCGATTCCGGCAGACTCCCCGCGGGTGAAACGTAAGTAAGCAATCGTTCGACCAACTGTCACTGGAGCCAGGACGATCGTGACGACCATGTTCAGTGCGATGAATCGAACCATACTATCAATGTCATCTTGATCAAATGACATCCGGCTTGCAGCGAGCGCAAAAATAAGGAAGTAGATGATCGAGATGCTTAATCCGACCAACCATTGTCCTTTTAACGTACCAAGAGCAGCTTGTTTCAATTGTTTAGGGTTCATGTCGTACTCCTTTATATCCACTATTTCCACTTTTGATTTTAGCCCAGTTCCTTTGAAAAACCTAGTTCTCCCACTCTGCTTTTCATCTGCTTGAAGCGAATCGTCGAAAAGTCGTCACGAGCGCATGAAAAATCCATTTCCCTCATCTCAACAGATCAGAAAAATGGATTGATTCACTCGATGATCATCCTAGGAGTCGTGTCAACGCCTCAACGCGTTCTTTTTGAATGGCACCGTCTTGTAAGACCGCCGATCCTACATGCAGTTCGGACGCCTTCGTTGCTTCAAGAAGTGCCTCTGCATTTTCAAGTGTGATGCCGGATCCTGGTAAGATGATCAAGTCCGGATAGTCTGCAATCAAACGTGCGATTGTCTCTTTACCTTCTAGTGCCGTCGCTTGACCACCTGACGTCAAGATCCGGTCGACTTCCGGAAAATCAGCGAGTACTTCTGCCGCTTCAAAAATATCACGACTACTGTCGATTGCTCGGTGGAACGTCAATGACAGTTCCCCTTTATGTTTGATGATGCGACCGAGGAAACCTTCGTCGACACGACCGTCTGCTGTCAATGAGCCGACGACGATCCCGGCTGCACCGAGTTCACGGATCAAGTCAATATCCGTGATGATTGTCTCCTCATCTGATTTCGAATAGACGAACGACTTACTATGTGGTCGCACGAGGACGTGAACCGGAATCTCGACCGTCGAGACGACTTGACGGATCAGTCCGTAGCTCGGCGTCAATCCCCCTTCGGATAATGCGGAAACGAGCTCAATCCGGTCCGCTCCGGCTTGTTCTGCTGCG
>Ga0256408_1000858_pt1 | contig 18733 bp, 20 predicted proteins | sample PhyAR1_FD_185998 | JGI IMG/M metagenome (GOLD analysis project Ga0256408, IMG submission 185998) | Leaf surface microbial communities from alfalfa plants in UC Gill Tract Community Farm, Albany, California, United States - DLSL A.R1 | ecosystem: Host-associated > Plants > Phyllosphere >...
GGAGTATGGTGCTGCGTAGTGGGTGATAGCGATTCTATTATGCTGGCGCAGGCCTTTTTGCGTGATGGTATTCAATATTTCAACTTAAACTCTCAGCGTGAGCTGTTTGTCCAATCCGCTATTTCGAGCACCAATCTGAAATCGACCCGTTGGGCGGTCAGCATTAGTGTATTGGGCTGCAAAGGCGGCGTTGGCAATAGCTCTATTGCCTATCAAACTATCAGCAATATTGTACAAGCAAAAGAGATGCCTTCGCTCTTCGTTCAGGGCGCAACCGGTTCACGCGATCTCGATTTGCTGACAGGCAAAAAGATGGTGCAGGAAATTGTGGCTGGGCCAAAAAATCTTGATCTTATGAGTAGCGGTAGCCCGCTCTATCCCGATCTCTCGTTAGATGGTTTCCAAAAATACAACTTTGTGCTGTTTGAAGAGGCCATTAATACCGCCAATAAAGAGACACTGCGGCAGTTGGTTGAAAGTTCATCTTGTTTGGTTTTGGTGATGGATCGTTCAATGGCTTCAGTGCGCGTTGCACGCGGCATGATCGAAGTAGCGGAATCGCTTAATCGCTCTCAGTTAGCTCCGCGTAGGCTATTTATTTGCCTAAATGACAGCCGCCCATTCAGCATGAATATGCTGAGTATTGAAGATTTGCAATCACTATTAGGACGACCGCTGGACGTAGTCTTCCCGTATAACAAACAAAAAGACGGCATTACGCGCTTCGTTGGGCTAAATCGCAAAATTGCACCTATCGACCAGCTCACTCGCTTAATTCTGGGCGGGGCGCCGATCTATAAGGGATCGTTGATCAATCGTTTGATTAAAAATGGATTATTGAAAAAAAGTCAGGTGGCGTAAATGGATATCAGCATTGAAATTCAAGAGGCGCTACGGGATGGCGTTTTGCAAAATATTGAGATTAATACCATTGAAACGCTGGTAGACGATCGTAATCAACTTTTAGCTGAAATGAATCGAGTGCTGGAGCGCGTGGTTGAACAGCTAAATATTTATTTGAATTCTCAAAACCAAAATAGCTTTGCTGAAATGATGGCCGATGAAATTCTTGGCTATGGGCCATTAAGACCGCTGCTTGAAGATGAAACGGTGAGCGATATTTTGGTTAATGGCCCCGAGAATATTTACATCGAACGTGCCGGTAAGTTGGAGCTAACAAAATGTCGTTTTATTAATAATAACCAATTAACGGATATCGCTAAACGATTGGTACAAAAAGTAGGTCGCCGCCTTGATGAAGGTCGTCCGCTAGTGGATGCCAGATTGCATGATGGTAGCCGCTTAAACGTAGCGATTCCGCCCATTGCGTTAGATGGAACGTCTATCTCCATCCGTAAATTTGGTAAAAGTAATATTGAGTTGTCAGACCTTATTCGAATGAACGCCATGAGCGGGCAGATGGCGAATTTCCTGATAATAGCGGCTCGGTGTCGAGTCAATATTATTATTTCCGGCGGTACGGGGTCAGGGAAAACTACGTTGCTCAACGCGCTATCAAAGTATATCGATCCCAGCGAGCGCATTATCACTATGGAGGATGCGGCAGAGCTGCGCATGATGCAGCCGCATGTTTTAAGAATGGAAACGCGCTTGGCGGGTGTGGAAAACACCGGCCAAATTACCATGCGAGCATTATTGATAAACTCACTCCGAATGCGCCCAGATCGGATTATTGTCGGGGAGTGCCGTGGTGAAGAATCATTTGAAATGCTTCAGGCAATGAATACAGGGCACGATGGCTCTATGTCTACGCTGCATGCGAATAATCCTCGTGATGCTATTTCTCGCCTAGAAAACATGGTGATGATGGCTGGCATGAATATTCCGATGGAGTCAATTCGTCGAAATATTGTCTCTGCCATTAACATCGTTATTCAAGTATCGAGATTAAATGATGGTAGTCGAAAAGTAATGAACATTAGTGAGGTTATGGGGATTGAAGGCGATCGCGTAATTCTGCAGGATATTTTTACCTTTCAAAGCCAATCTGACCGTGACGAAAATGGAAAAATCAAAGGTGAGTTTATCAATCATGGCCTGTTAATGCGTTCAACGGTGATGCGCAATGCGGTGATGTTTAATGTAAGCGATGACCTAAAGCATATATTTGGTATGGAGTGAGAAATGTCTTTTCTGATTCTATTTATTGGTTTAGTTGTCTTTAGCCTTAATTTTTATAACTGGCGAAAGCTGACTAAAATAGCCTCTAAAAGTACGTTTAATCCAAAGCAATCTCTGGTCTTTGGCTATATCAAAAGTACGTGTCAAGAGTGGAAACTCTATGCGTTAGGAGATTATAGCCTCAAAGGCATGAAGGGCGGCATCATTGCTTGTATCCTGCTGCTGGTATTGCTGTTTCTGAATGAGAACTGGCTACAGTTTGATGTTTCCTTTTTTCTCACTGTCACGTTGGTGGTGATGTTTATTGCCCAATTGCGGATAGGCCGGAGTCTGCATCGTCGCTACTTTGAAGATCGCTTTCCTGAGGTGCTATCGGTGGTCAATGCGGCGGTGTCTGCGGGGAATAGCATTCATCAGGCATTGCATCGCTGTGGCGAAGGGATTGATGGCGATTTGGGGGCTACGTTTCATCGTATTGACCGCCGTTTGAATCTTGGGGAAGAACCCGAGCGTGTTTTTAATGACGCATGGCAAAACTATCGCTATCGAGAATTTTATTTCTTTGTGGTGGTTATGCTGGTGAGCCTGCAACACGGCGGTCAACTGCGCACCTTAATTGGCCGATTATCTCGAATCGTGAATAACAGTAAAAATATGGCGCGACGTAAATCAGCGATGACGTCTGAGGCCAGAACGTCGGCCAAAATTGTGGCATCTATTCCATTGCTGTTTTTCTGCGGTATGAAATATTTCAGCCCGCAAAACTTTGATTTCGTGGTTCACGATCCCGTTGGTCGCCTAATCCTGTATTACGTCATCGCCAGTGAAGCGATTGGTATGATTATTATTTGGATTTTGTTAAGAAGGGCTCTCTAATGACGATGCTTTATTTAATTATGCTGTTTCTCGGCATAGTGTTGGTGCTGGTTGCAATACGTCAGCAGCAGCACTGGAAGAAACAGCGAGAGATTATTGAGCCAAAGAAAGAGGGTAAGCAACAGAGTCAGTTTTCCACGATCGATTACCGCTCAATGATTATTAGCAACAGCACTTGGCTCACGTTTCTCAATGATTTAGAGAAAAGCCTATCCCTTAAGGCGCGTATTTGCGGCGCGCTAGGGGGCGTATTGCTGCTTCTCACCGTTATCGGCGTATTTTCCATCAGCATGAAAGTTCTAGCCATGATTATGTTGTTTGTATTCATGATTATTTTAGTGCTGCCCGCCATGATGCTGAATCCAGCGATTAATACACGCATCAAACTCATGATGGATGCACTTCCTTATTTTGTTGATTTGATCGCCGTATGTGTTCAAGCCGGGATGACGGTGGAGAGTTCGGTGAAATTTATTGCCGAACGCTCTGACGATTTGGATAAGAACTTGGCCGATTTAATGTCACATTTAGTCAGAAGAGCTGAAGTGAGCGGTTTGGAAGAGGGGTTAATGGATCTTTATCGCTCAATGGACATGACTGAGATGCGCATGTTTTGTGCCACCCTACAGCAGAGCGTCCATTATGGGACGTCGTTGTATGAAAATCTCATGGAACTGTCGAAAGACATTCGCGATATGCAACTGCTGAGCTCGGAAGAAAAAATAGGCAAACTATCTGCCAAAATGAGCGTTCCCCTGATTTTATTTATTATGTTCCCTATCACTATTTTAATTGCCGCACCAGGTATTCTGAGGATTATGCAAAATGCACATTTCTAAAACAATGACGTTGGGACTTCTGTGTGTTGCCTTATTAAGCGGATGTGTGCAGCGAACACCTACCTCTGTGAGTGATATGAATTATCAAGAGGATATTCTTCTTAAGGCGAAAAATTATAATGGTCTTATTAATCTTTATCGTAGTTGGCTGAAGAAAAAAGAAGATCCCGCCGCACGTCTCAAACTAGCACGATATTACTACCAATCGGGAGATTACAAATCTTCGATTTATTTTATGCAGCCATTATTTAAGACTCCGGATTTGAATGTTTATACTTTGCAAGCGCAGAATATGATTGCATTAGGCGATTATCCTCAGGCTATTCGCGTCACCGAGAAAATGCTGCAGCGTGAACCGCAAAGTGCTGAGGCCTATAACCTTAAAGGTGTGGCACTCGCCCAGTCAGGAAAATTAACGGAAGGTCTGGCTGCTATAGAGAAATCACGCAGCCTATTCATTGCAGATGATGTTGCGATTAATAATATGGCGATGGTGGCGATTATGGATCATCGCTATCAGGATGCAGTCAGTTTACTGTTGCCACAATATTTGCGTGGGCGTAAGCAATCACAGCTTTTGCATAATTTGGTGTTGTCTTTGGTTAAGGTCGGCGATCGCCGTTACGCAAGAGATATTATTCAAAATGAGAGTTTATCAGAACGAGGTGATGAATTAATTGATGCTTTGGCAATGATTAATCCCGCTGAAAAAGGATTAGGATAATGAAACGATGTAAAAAATTCGTCAGGAATAATAAAGGTGTAGCTTCAATAGAATTTTCATTAACCATCATATTGTTTATTACCTTGGTGTTGTTTGTCGCTGAGATTGCAAGAATGGCCTATATATCCTCGGTCATTGATTTAGCGGTGTCCGAAGCGGCTAAGGAGTCTAAGAATGCGTCAGCGACCGATAGTGGAGGCTATGATAGTCGCTTTCAGGCGCGTATTACTGAACAAGGGGGGGCAATTTGGGGATTTCTCACTCGACCAGACGCCGTCACGATGAATATTACTTATGCTGACTCAATCAATGACATGATTAACACCGGGGGAACTGCGGGAAATTCTCGTTACAAACCATTGGCGCGTTATTACTTAGAATATAAGTATTCACCGATGTTTTTCCCATTTCCCGAAATTTGGGTTGATAACTTATTAAATAGGGAGGTGATCTTTGTTCAAGAATATGAACGTTCTAAATTTATGGACTGATAAACGCGCTGCCGTTTCCGTTGAATTTGTGCTTATTTCCATCGCGTTGATCTTTTTTATTTTCTTTCTCACTGATTTGGTCATCCGTCAGGCAACGGTCGGGAAATTAGACCGCGTGTCGTATTCGGTTGCCGGTATTTTGCGTGAAAGGATCCAGCTGTTTGACGCAAGGGAAACGCTAAATCAGCAGGATGTTGATGGTGCGGCTGACTTGGCCAAAAAAATACTCACGGATATGAACAGCACTATCGATCTTTCTCAGATGAGCCTACACGTTGAGGAGATGCATTTTGAGGATCCTATTCGCCTTGGCGACGATAGAAAGCAGATTAAAATTTATAAATCCTGGGACAGCGGCAGTAGCGTGCAATGCATGCCGCCCCAGCCGCTTAATGAACAGCAGCAGTTAACGCCGCGTGGTAGTTACGGAAGATGGGTGCCGTTGTATCAGGTCACCGTGTGTCTGCCAACGTTTAGCTGGTTTATGCGCTTAACGTCGACGGATGAAACGCCCATGATGTCTTCGTTCGCTATTGTGATGCTGCGATAGATGATGCGATACGGACTTTTATTTAGCCTGCTGCTGTTCTTTCTTTCTGCTCATGCAGCTAAGAGTCAAGCGGTCATCTTTATTGATTCATCGAAAGACAATCAGCAAATATTGATTGGTGAAATCAACCAAATGCTTTTTTACAGTCCAACCTTAAGGGCGAAAATCAGTATTAAAGTTTTCGATATAAACCCTGATGGCCCTGAGCTTATCGGAGAAATCAAATATATCCATGATCGAACTGGGCGCGCTGTTGCGCAATATCGTCCAGGGCCGCTGCCATTTTTAATTTGCCAAACCGGGAAGAAAGTCAGCAGTCGTGGAACTTTGAATACTAAGGATCAACTATGTTTGTGTACCAACCATTGTTAGCCAGTATCCGGCGATTCAAACAGGATCGTCGTGGGGCATTTGCGATTAGCTTCGTCATGATGTCTGGTTTTTTACTCAGTATGGCCGCCTTCGGATTGGAGGGTTCGCGTTATATTACCGAGCGTGCACGTCTATCCGATGCGATGGAACAAGCGGCTTTAGCGTTAACCGCAGAAGATAACGGTGACGGCGCACAGCGAAATTATGATCTGTCTAGTGACTATTTTCGCGCCTATATGCGCCACGACGTTGATGTGTTTAAACCAACGGTGATTGTGAAAAGCGGCATTTCGCCGAATAACCAAAATTTATCCTACGTTGAATATCGCGTTAGCGGGCAGACGCTACAGGATTCTTGGTTTTCTTCTAGTTTTTTTCCTAGTTTTGATAGTCAGGTCGTTATCGGTGACAACGGTGCCGCACGTAAATTTCGCTCTAATATGGACGTTATTTTTGTCACTGACTTTTCAGGTTCAATGAATGAGGGATTTGGCGGCAGCACAAAGCTGACTGAGCTCAAACGAATTGTACTGAAGCTCTCTGATGAACTCTTTTCCTACAATATTGATAATAAAGTGGGATTCGTTCCTTTTGGCTGGGGCGGTAAAGAGGGCGCTAACTGTGATTTTCCTTTTGTCAGCACGAGCCCTGTGCCTTCAGATATTCTTACTGGCGGTGATTACAAAGCGCTGGAGCGCTATGTCAATATTTCTGGCAGCGTGGCGGCGATCCCTAACCCAGTACATGATATACAAATTCCGCTTTCAGCGGTGAACACCAGCACCTGTCTACAGCAAAGTTCATCATGGAAAGTGCCGCTGACCAGCAGCCCTGCCCAAATTAACCAGATAAATAATATGACTGCCTCTGGAGGAACGCTGGTGAGTTCCGGGGTTTTGTTGGGTGTACCTTATTTAGCCTCAGGAACAGCTTCGCGAAAAGTCATGGTAATCGTTTCTGATGGTACTGATGACCCTGGAGATATCTCGATTACGCCCAATCTTATTCAAGCGGGTATGTGCGACAAGATCCGTCAGGTTCTCAGCACGGATGAATCTGTCGGAAAAATTTCATTTATCGGGATTGCTTATTCTCCTACCGTGGATTGGAAGAGCTGCGTAGGCGATAAAAATTTCTATTTGCCTCAAACGATTAGTGAGTTGGAGGATGATTTGCGCCGAGCCGTATTTGAAGAGGTAGGGCATAATATTCTTAAAGATAATTAAATTTCATCTTAATTCATTCACCTTACTTTTATAGCTTTAATTATTGCTGAAGCTTTGTGAGGAAAAGTGAGGTTTTTTTCAAGAATTAAAACAAATCATTCCGTAATCTTGCTTTCGTAATATAACGACAACGATACGGGGTGAATATGTAATACGGAATATTACAGCGTGGCGCTAAATTTATTTTAGCAATGCGTAATGTTTTACCTCCGTATTGACGTTTGTCTATTACGCAAAGAAACAGAATAGAACGGATAAATATTATTGCAGAAATCCCATTGATTCCCTGCGTGATATTGCTCTATCTGTAAAAGATGCATTTTATATAACAAGGATTTAATTTTTAAATGAAAACCAAAACTATGTTGTCTGTATTGGTCGGTTTAGTGATGTCTGCTTCTGCAATGGCGTCCACGCCTGCCAGCTATGATACCAAGTTCAACGTTAGCGCGAATGTTCCTGATAGTGCAACCATCACCGATCCAGGTGGCCGTCCTATCACTGACATGGACGTAGAGCTGACGCCAGCGGCATCAGGCTACATGGAAGCACAAACTGCGGCGTTAAAACTTTGGAACAACGACGTGACTAAGCTGGAGGTCTCGCTGACTCTGGACGACAGCCAGTCCACTACTGGCGGCGCGTTCACCTTATACAGCACCCAAGGTGGCACGCTCAACGATATGACCTACAAAATCAGCAGCATTACTGCTGCTGGGAGCCAGGAATTTGCTGCATCAGGTGATTCAAAAGATTTTACGCTGAATGCAAACGGCACTCACGGCGAATTGCCAGTGATGTTTAAATTTGTATCAGATAAAACTTATGACTCACTGGGCCAAGGTAAATACGACGGCGTAGTATACGCTAACGTGAATGCCAAGCCTTAATTCTCTTCATTAAATCAGGCCAGGGCCAGCATTATGCTGGCCCTGTTTAAAACATGATTAAAAATAACTGTGCCGCCGGAATTATTGCCGTGCTTATGTTATGGAGTCAGGCAGCGTTTTCTATACCCAATTCGCAGGTTGATTTGGATGTCTCTGCTGAGTCGATAGCTAGAATTGCCTTATATTATGAAGATAGGCCACTCAGTGGTAACGAATTTGACTTTCCACTCCCCATTAATGGGATCTCTCAAAAGTTTGAAAAAACCTCGAGTTTCTTCCATTTAGTTGGGAACGTTGATAATGCAGAGATTGTCTTTTTAGAAAAGCAGTTTGTTCTTCCTCAGGTTTTTGGGGGCAACACTAAAATTAATCTCGATGGGAGTTTTATTCATCAAGGGATAGAAACCGACGCCACTAAAAATCTGCGAGTCCCTGTATTGAAAGATATTAGTCAGGCCACTACGGCAAACGGCGTAAAGGTTAAGTTTATTTCTGAACTGCTAGCCGGGAATTATACCAAGGGTAAATACGCAAATACCTTTACATTAATCGTAATGCCTATTTTATAGATAGAGACAGAGAATAATGAATAATAAAATAACTGCCAGCATTGTTATTCTTGGTGTCGGTTTCGGCTGTGCATTTACCCCGCTAATGGCATCTTCTATTCCGCTTCCGGCGGGCTTTGAAGATATCTTTAATGCCAAGCAGAGCGGTGTTCTTGATATTATTTATGCAGATTCATCTATTGGTTCTATCGGCGTAGAGTATGATCAAAACGATGTGTTGTTGATGTCACCGCAGGTGATTGTTGATCAAATAACCGCCGTGGATATGCCCGCGCTCAGTGTCTCTGCCGCGGAGTTGCTCAAAAAGCTTTCTGTTCCATTACGACGGGTGAATAAGCAAGGCTTCTCACAGAATGAAATTGTTGCAACGGTAAATGAGTCGGATGCATCTGTGCATCTAATTTTTCCGGCGTCATTGTTTAAAGCAGGCGAAAAGGCCTATGACAAAACTTATATTCCGCACCGTAGTCTTGCCGGTTTTGTTCATAGCCATAATCTGAATTACCTCTCTGATACCTATGGCGATAGCCTAAGCTTATCTTCCAACGATACCTTAAATCTTACCGGTAATAGCTATGTGAAAGGGGCATGGAGTTATTCGAAAGATATCGATTTTAATTTGGATGAATTAGCACTGTATCTTGAGCATGAAAGTACCCGTTTTAAAGCGGGTCGCCAGAGAATAAACGACAATCTGGTGTCCAGCACACCGTCGGTGACATACAGTTTTTTTAATCCCGTTAGCTTTGATGGTATTTCTCTAGGGTACATGACGGATAACTATCTCAATCCGGGTGACGGAGCGGCCTCGCCGGTGACTGTCTATTTGCCACAGGCAGGTACGGTTGAGGTCTATCGTAATGGGCGTTTAATCGATCTGCAGCAGTTTCCTGCCGGTTTGCAGCATTTAAAAACCGAAGGGTGGCCATCCGGGGGTTACGATGTTTTGCTGGTTACCAAGCTGGTGAACGGTAGCCGTGAAGAGAAACTACAGCCTTTTCTCAAACGTAACGGTTCATTTCGTTCAGGAGATTTAGAGTATGTGGTGCAGCTTGGGCGTTATGACGATCATCAGGGACAATTTTCGTCAAATCGCTATTCGTGTCACCGCTGCGACAAAGATGACAATGATACCCGCTCAAACGGTAGCCCAAGCCATTTTGCCGAGATTTCTTTGGGATATACCACGAACTCAGTGGTGTCTTTAGGCAGTGGTCTTCTTCTGGATAACGAGGATGGGTATGCCAACGCGAGTTTAGATTTGCCCATTAATAGTTGGTTTGCCGAGCGACTTTACGCCGATGGCGTTATGGGTGCCGATAGCAGCACCGGCTATCAGATTGGGCTGATGAAAAACCTGTATGCCTTAAACATGAACTTAAGCTATCGCGATAACCGATTTAAAGGCGATGAACAGGATTACCATCGTTATAGTTTGGTTCCTGCCTACGATTTTGAATATCTACAGTTTGGGGCGAACACGTTTTTACCTTGGAATATCGGGTTGGGCGTTAACTTCGGCTTAAATACGCTATACCAAGACTACGGACGTGAGAATAAAACCGAATTTGAAAGCTGGGATGTGAATTTAAATCGTGACTTTACGCTGTCTGATTATCTTAATCTCCGTGTTGATCTCGGGTACCACCGAGGTATTAATGAGATGGTTAACCGCTACTCTCATGACAGTACTACGGAAGATAAAATCTTTGCTCAGTTTACCCTCGGGATGCGTGAGCGCAGCTATAACCATTATCAATCGCTTTATTTACGCTCGCGAATGAGCGATGAGGGCAGCAAACAAAATATCTACAGTGCCGATTATTCGCTTAATTTGGATAATCCAGAATTCGATCGTGGTGGAAAATATACCGTTAATGCCAGCGTTAATCATGGACCGAACAGTGAGAATAATAGCGGTGCAGGTATCGTTATGGATAACGATTATGGCTATACCTCAGTTGGCGTATCGAAATCATTTGGTAACAATAGTTATAGCCAACAATACCTTTCCCAACGCAGCGGGTTCGCTATTGGTGACGGTGAGTTTGGTTATGGCAAGGTCGACAATACGGCCGCGCTGATTGTTGACGCCAGTTCGCTGCCTGAAGATCAATATTTCGAAGTACGTAACCGAAGTAATGAACCTGTGGTGGTAGAGGGCGGCAAAAAAACGACGCTAACGATTCAGCCATACCAAAAAATATCACCGAAGGCAGAGCAGGTTTATACCACCGACACCAACGCATTTTATAACCTTTCGACCCAATCATCTTCAACCTGGGCCATGCCGGGGCAGGTCTATCACGTCAAAGTGAACGCCACCAAAAATCAGACGGTCACCGGGCGTTTATATCTCGACGGCGTGCCTTTAGACAATGCTCGGGTGGTGGGTGGTAATGCCATGACCGATGCCGAAGGTTTGTTTGTGGGTGACTTCACGCTAGATACCGATAGCCAGTTAGATAAGTTGAAGGTGATTAAAGAGGGGCGAGGTTACGTGTGTCCGCTAAATAGTTCAAACGTCAAAATGACTCAAGGCATTATGCAAATACGTGAGGTTAATTGTGAAACTGAGTAAATTGGCAATTCTGCCAGTGGGTATGGCTATGCTAATGACTGCGGGAGTATCGCAGGCCATTGAAGTTTTTCCTATCGTTAAAGAAATTAAGCAAGAAACGCCGCGTGATAATTTTATTACTGTCAAATCAATGTACCGTGCGGTGGATAGCGTAGACGTTAATAAGTCAGAAAACAAAAGCTATGAGTTTGTCACTTTGGAGCTATTCCATATTACTAATCCAGGTGACAACAAGGAAAATAAGGTGAAAGAGCTTGGGGCGAAAGATCCAACATTAGTCTTTTCACCCACCAAACTGATTATTCCCTTTGGTGAAGAGCGGAAAGTGCGAATTATGCCGCTGAAGCCGGTTGAACGTGAAACTGTATATCGCCTGCGAATTAGACCGAGTTATCCCGAGCAAGAAATCGATAAAGGCAAAGTGCGTTTTGCCATTGGTTATGACGTCTTGCTGCGCTATTTGCCTGAAGGTAAACGGACTCAGGGATTGGCTGTCACCTGCAGTGGTAATGATTGGATGTTAACGGCGACCGGAAACGTGCGTAGCGAAATGCGTGATTTAGTCATTGATGGGCGTAAGGACAAAACCATATTCAATGTGTATCCAGAGCACTCGCGTACGTTGACGGTGCACAGCAATTTGGCCTTTAACATGGATGGCAAGCTTTATACCTATGAAAAGTGCCAGCTTAAGGAATAAATCATGAAATATCCGGTGTTATTTGTCGCGTTGCTGTTACAGGCAAGTAGCGTGATGGCGGGGGCGTGGGTAATTCAGCCCCAGCCCAATGGCGCTCTTCGCATGCTGCATGAGGGGATCAGCGATGCAAGTGGAACAGATACGCTCACAATGCGTCAGCCTGCGAATAAATCACTGACCTTATTAGTTTCCCCTGCTGGCGGTGGACGCTGCGAGGGAGGCGATCTGGTGCTTGGTTCGTTTCGTTTCCCCTTAAAACTTTTTATGCAGGAACGTCCCATCGTGTGCGGCGATCTGGTGCCGTTTTCAGCTCAGCCGAATGAAAAGCGGGTTGGTGTGCGGATGGTGGATCGCAGCGTTGATGGGGAGCGTTCGTTCGGCGAATTTGGTGCGTTTCCACGGATACAGATAGGTAACGTCAGCTTTAACGTTGAGGGCGATGCGGATAGCGAAAATTATCCTATTTATCTCGATCTCACCGCCCTACAAACCGAAGCCGTCACCATTGAAGCCTCTTTTGATAAGCCTGCACTGTCGATGGGATTAGTTGGAGAGCTCAATAACGCTAGCGCCAATGCGCGTTTGAAGATCGCTAAAACTCGCCAGTCCGGGGATGAGGCATTGCCTTATATCTTAACGTTCGAGTCTACGCAACAGCGTGATAATCACTATCAGCTGCGAGCGTCGACCGGTGGGATGTCGATTCCATATCGGATTAGTATTGACGGCAAAGAGATCGAACCTGGTTTTCAATATCGAGGCACTCTACCCAGCGGTAAAGCGACGGTAGATTGGGTGGATATTCAATTTGCATTGAGTGGCAAATCGACCCGTGGATTGGCCGCGGGAACACGATTGATTGATACGTTGACGGCTGTTATTACGCCAAATAGTTAAAGGAAAAGCGACATGAAATATTATTTAGCGCTAGGCCTCGCGGCAATGTCATTGATGACGGTAAGCAGTTCTCAGGCCGCGATATCGGTGAGAACGAGTATAGATTTGCAAGCTGAAATTAGCACCAGTGTGCGGGTTTACGTGGCCGGAAATGACGTAACCAATGGTTCTATCAGCCTAAAACTCAACGATAAAAATGGCTATATGTATGGTGCCACACCGGCGTTTAACTTTGTTGGAAATGCCAGCGCAGTATCTCTTTCACTCAGTGCACCCGCGGGAAATCTGCTGATGGGAGATAACGGCGATACCATGAAGATTAACCCCGCCTGGATCCGCGTAAATGGTGGAGAAGTTTCAGCGTCATACCCGCTGAATAATCAGGTTGTATATCCTACGGTTCAGGATATTCCCGATCCTTCACAAGGCGTTAAGGTGCAGTTTACCTCGGCTAAACGCAGCGAAACGTATCCACTTGGCACCTATAGCGGAACCTATGAAGTTATTGTAACGCCATCCGTATAACCCAATGAGGGCATTTAGATACCGTTAAATGCCCTCATTGCGACAGCTAAATATCTATTACTGAATAATGAAAACGATGGCACTCATTTGATAGGAGAGTCGATTGTATGTGGATATCGCTTTTATTTCATTGGGGCTTAGTGAGTGATAAACATCTTTGTTGATGATAATAATGAATACTATAAATTTGGTCTGTTAGGTTTATTACATGAAATTATAGACAGTCATACCGATCAAAAAATACATCTCTTAGGCCCAGGGCAAAAATTATCACGAGCGGATATCATTATTCGTGCCTATCCCGCTGGGGCTGAAACGTTATGTCATCCAGAACTGATTGAACGTAAATTTGGCAGTTTACTCGTTGGGATCTATGACGGAGATATGCAGACGTTAAATTCATCAATAATGCCGTACTGTTTTGATAATGCGATTTTCATTCATCGAACGGAGCCTATCAAACGCTTGGTGAACCGAATCTTGTTTGCATGGATGCGTGCAAAAGTGAAAGATAGCGGAAGGACTGGTTGTCGACGCGGGTGTCGTGATTGCAAATCAGTAGAACTTTCTCTGCAGGAAATAAAGATCATTAGCTATATTTCTCATGGTTTTACCATTGCCCGAATTGCAAATATTTTGGGACTTAGTGTTAAAACCGTAAGTGCGCATAAGCGCCGTGTAATGCGGAAGTTTAATATTACTAACAACGTGGAATTAATTACGCTGTGTAAAGTGACATTGCAAATAACTAATCAGTCCAAAGTGTGTTTTATTCCTTAGTCCTCAGATAATGATATTAGGTCCCTTCCCCTAATTAGGGGAAGGGCTGCAGTTGATTATAATTATTGACACTCCGCCAGTTCATTTTGTTTCGCCAGACGCGTGAAGGTATCTAGCGGGCAATATCCCTGCGCGGTTTGATCGTTACACCCCGGTATTTTTAGCGCAACGCTGCCCGCGGGCTTATCCAGAGTGAGTGGGGTTTGATTACGCAGCTGTGCCAACGTTTGATACATCATCTGTACGCTGACGTATTTTTTCCCCGTCTTATCAGACCAACGTTCAAAAACTAAGGCACCACCCGGGGGGGTGTTATCCGGCTGGCCGGGTAGCGTCCACGACATATCGAGCATGCCCGCGATATTGGCGATATTGGTATCATGCCCCGCAAGAAACAGGATCTTATTATCCGCTGATAAACCGGGCAATTCGCGCGTGCTAGCCTGTGAGTTGATTGCGCTGACGATGGTTTGTAATAGCGGTGTGCCGTTATGCTTGGCTATGTAAGGCGTGCGCGACATCAAATCAAATTGTGCGTTGTGTAGCGTTAGCAAAGCGTTCCAGTCTTGCTCTGAATGGATTTTTCCCCACGCAGCATTTGGCATGCCCTGCGCATGTTCAAGCAGGAAAATTTCGGCCAGCGTTGATGACAAACCTACGGCTCCGTCAAGTGCCACTTTATTGCCATCGTCTTTGATGGAGAGTTTGCTTGGCATAGCCTGTGCGAAATCGCAGGTTTGGTCTGCGCTATGTTGCTGGAAGTACGTTGACTTTGGAAAGTTCAGCACGCTGCTCATCAGCGTCAGTGCAGGGCGGTATTGCTGGTTTAGCTGAACGATGGGCATACCGGCCTGTTGCTCGACGGCCTGCTGTACCTGCGTTTTCTTCATGGTACAGACACCGGCTTTCACCGGATGAAATAGTGGGTCGGCCTGCTTAAGGTCTTGCTGATGATGAATACTCAGATGGCACTCAGGTGCGAGTCCCGCCAAAAACGCCTCGCCTGTTTTCCGAGTGCGCTGATCGACGTCTGCCCAAACATAGACATCATTCGCCGTTGGGCAACGATCTTTAGACAAGATCCCCAACTGCTGAAACTTCTGCTGATAGAACCCTCCCATCAGGCTCACCAAATGCTCGCCCCTCGGCGTGATGTACCCCAGTTTGACCGGCCACTCAGGCCACGCATTAGGCGTAACGTCACGCATGGTTTGCGTCATTTTGGTCGGAGCTCGAACACCATGGCGGCTGAGAATCACCACCTTTTCAAGCTGATATCCGGAAGGTTCGGTTTCGCTGGCGTAGCTTGCCGTGGTTAGCATGCTGGCGGCGATGAAAGCCAGAGGCATACGCTTTAGCAACCGAGTCGGACTGTGTGTAAACAGAGTAATTGTCATTTATCGCCTCTTGATTTTTGCATTGTCATATTCGTGATTGCGGCGTGAAAAACGCGTTTGTAGGGCGCAGCTGCAGAGCATTGGCCGGATGCGAATCACTATACGCCAGAAGCGAAAGCGGGCGGTGTGGCCGCGTAAACTTTTCGTGTGACGGTGAGGAAATATTTAACTCTGCAGCAAAACCCTCCGGTTGTGACCCACTTCAACCTTTCTGTTTGTGTGCCGATTTTTGTTATTCCCTTTTCTTTATTGCTGCGAGGATGACCTCAGATGAGTGGGCGCTGCCGTTAGGTTAGTCACCATAAGATGATTTCAATCACTTTATGGGGCTGAACGTAACCGTTGTAGCAGCGGGGATTGAGCTGAAAAACAGGGGACACAATGGAAAAGGAACGGATTATTCAAGAGTTTGTTCCCGGTAAGCAGGTGACTCTGGCTCATATCATCGCGCATCCCGGTGAGGATTTAGCCAAAAAGATAGGCGTCCCCGGTGCAGAAGCCATCGGCATTATGACGCTAACGCCTGGGGAAACAGCGATGATTGCCGGTGACTTGGCAACCAAAGCGGCGAACGTGCAAATCGGGTTTCTCGACCGCTTTACCGGTGCGTTAGTGGTTTATGGTTCGGTCGGTGCGGTGGAAGAGTCACTACAACAAACGGTCACGGGGCTGGGCAATCTGCTCAACTATGCCGTGTGTTCGTTAACGCGGAGCTAACGATGACGCGCGCTATTTTTGTGGGTGCGGTCGGCGCCGGGAAAACAACCTTATTTAATGCGCTACAGGGTGATTACTCGCTGGCCAGAAAAACGCAGGCCATTGAGTTTAATAACGAGGGCGATATTGATACCCCCGGAGAATATTTTAGTCACCCACGTCTCTATCACGCGTTAATCAATACGTTAGTTGAGTGCGAATTGCTGATTTATGTTCACGCGGCCAACGATCCTGAATGTCGTATTCCAACAGGATTACTGGATATTTATCCGCGCCTACAGCGTGTTGCCGTGATCAGCAAAGCCGATTTGCCCGACGCAGATGTGGCAGGCGTAAAACAGATGCTGGCAGAGGCCGGATTCAAGCCTCCGATGTTCGTGGTGAACAGCCACTCGAGCGACAGCCTAGACGAATTTAAGGCATTTTTGACCGCCCAATACGGTCAGGAGAAAAGGGTTAAGTGATGAAAAAACTGATCACGGCGAATGACATTCGCACCGCACAGGTTCAAGGCCAAAAGAGCATCAACATCGTTTTAGCCGACTACATCGTAACGCCAGAGGCGCGCGTGGTTGCCGAGCAGCTTGGGGTTGAAATCATCGAGCAATTAACGGCGGCACCGTTAACGCCCACATCTTCTGCAAACATGGTCACGGATGTTCAAACCGCCGTGCCGCAAGAGGGTATCTCAGCCGCAGAGCGCCAGCGTATTCGTGAACATATCTTGGCCCAGTTGCCAGAGGGCAGCGTGACAGAAACATTGCTCGCGCAGCTTATCGAAAAAGTACAGCAAGAACAGCGCGCACAGCAGCAGCCAGCGGCTGCATCTAATAGCGCCCAGCCGAGCTTTCGCTCAGTGACGGGTAAAGGTGGGGTCAAGGTCGTGGATGGATCTTCCGTAACCTTTGGCCGCTTTGACGGGGCGAAAGAGCATCAGGTCGGGCTGACGGATCTGATCACAGCGCAGGACGGCAGCAGTATGGCCGCGGGATTCATGCAGTGGGAAAACGGTTTTTTCCCTTGGACGCTGAACTACGACGAAGTTGACATGATTTTGGAAGGTGAACTGCATATCCGTCACCAAGGTGAAACGCTGGTAGGCAAAGCGGGCGACGTGATGTTTATTCCGCGCGGTTCGAGCATTGAATTTGGTACCACCAGCCATGTGCGTTTTCTTTACGTGGCTTGGCCCGCTAATTGGCAGGAATGCTAAGAGCCTACTGGGATAGGGCCTAAGCAGGGGGACGATTATGACAACTTTTATCACTGAAGACTGGTTACGAGCCAATCATACCCTGAGCGAAGGGAGTGAAATTCGTTTGCCATCAGATAGTCGCATGACGCCGTCGGCGCGTGAGCTGATAGAAGGGCGTCGTCTGTTGGTGAAATTTCAGGACGACCAAGGGCGGTTATTTGTTGCTACGTCGCTGGATGAGGATAAAGCGCAGCCTGAGCTGCAGCCGGTGCATGGGCTGACCAGCCAAGATCGCGCGGCGGCGGCAAGCTGTGAACTTTGCCATCAGGCCGTCGTGGATAAGCCCGATACGCTGACTCATCTTAATGCGAAGGTCATGGTCGCTAAAAACGATCCACGTCTGGCGTTTCGTGCTCGCTTGGATGCCAGCATCGCCACCGCCGTTTGGCTGCAAAGCGAACTGAGTTCGATGGCGTCGGCAGCCCACTGGCTGGCTGATATTCGCTCGCTGCTGGGCAACATTATGCGGGCTGATGCCTTGGATATTCCGTTGGCGGCTCAGGAGATTGCCGGGCTGACGGCGGATGAGCTGCATCGCTTATCACACCAGCCGCTCAAATTCCTCGGGCACGATCATATTGTTCCCGACGTGGCTCAAGGGCGCGACGTTGCGCTGCTGAATTTGCTGCGCGCCTCGGTGCGAGAAACTGAGATCACGGCGGCCAAGGTGTTTATCGGCGCTGATTATCATGTGCAGAAAGCTGATTTGCTACAGGCGCTCAATCGCTTATCCAGCGCCGTATATGTGCTGATGATCCTGTGCGTGCGGCAAAATAGGCACCAAGGCGAATGGCCGAGCGCAGAACAGCTTAAACAATCGATCGCACGCGGAGGCGCTCATGCTCATTGATCGCTGCCGCCGCCTAGCGCAGAACCATCCGCGGCGGGTGGTGTTCCCCGATGCCTTGGATAAGCGGGTGCTTGAGGCCGCGCACTATCTATTACATCACGGTTTAGCTCAGCCCATTTTGCTCGCCAACCCTTTTGCCCTGCGCCATTTCGCGCTGAGTCACCGTTTTACGTTGGACGGCATAACGGTGATTGATCCGCACAATGCCGATGATTGGCACAGCGAGTTTTGCCAGCGTCTAACGCAGCGTTTGGGTGAGAAAACGCCCGCTGACTGCGCAGAGAAAATGCGTCAGCCGCTGTGGTTTGCTGCGGCGATGGTGACCGGGGGCAAAGCCGATTTATGCATTGCC
>Ga0256408_1000882_pt1 | contig 18391 bp, 16 predicted proteins | sample PhyAR1_FD_185998 | JGI IMG/M metagenome (GOLD analysis project Ga0256408, IMG submission 185998) | Leaf surface microbial communities from alfalfa plants in UC Gill Tract Community Farm, Albany, California, United States - DLSL A.R1 | ecosystem: Host-associated > Plants > Phyllosphere >...
TGCGGGTCTAGGGATATACATGCACGGGATTATAACGAGCTAGGACAACTGAAAACAGCACCGTTGTAACAGAGTCTTAGCTCCCACCGCAGGTGGGCTACTGTTCAAGACAGGCGTTAATGAAATCTTCCGTATCGCTGGTCATCGTTTCATAGCTGAGGCGAAAGTATACTTTTTCATCCATCCTGAATGCTCCGTCTGGTTATGGTCGTTAAGAGGTAAAATCATATAGTGAATGATTTACATTAAAATGGATAATTATCATATCAGGTATTATTTTATTTATTATGACAAGTATCACACCCAGTATGATTTTATGTATTTCATATAAAATCATATCTCTCATCCCTTTCTCATCACGCAGATCCGATTTCTGGCAGAAGCGGATCTGATGAGTTGAGGATGCAAAAGAAAAGCATACCGGCTATCATGATGTAAGAATAAATCTTACATTGATGACAGGAGGTAACATGGCTCGGACAATGACGGTCGATGTTGGAGATGAGTTGCGAGAGTTTATTGATTCACTGGTTCAGGCGGGTGATTATCGGACGCAGAGTGAAGTGATGCGTGATGCGCTGCGTTTACTGCGTGAGAAACAGGCGGAATCTCGTTTGCAGGTGCTTCGTGACCTTCTGGCTGAAGGGATAAGCAGCGGCGACGCAGTGGCATGGGATCAGGATGCCTTCCTAAAGAAGGTCAGGGCTAGGGCAGCACATGAAAGAGATTAAGCTAACCCCAAAAGCCGAAGCGGATTTAGAAGCCATCTGGAACTACAGTTTCCGGCAGTTTGGTCTAGAAAAAGCAGATGTGTATATCGACAGGCTGGCTTCAGTATTTGGTGTTCTGGCCAGTCATGATGTCGGCACGCGCCGGGCAGATCTGGGAGAGAATATCTTCTCGTTGCCGGTGGAGCAGCACATGATCTATTTCGTGCCGACGCATTCTGTTGTCACGGTGATCCGCGTGCTCAGCCAGTCCCAGGATAGCTTCAGACATTTTCCTTGGAGATGAGTGTATTTATGAGACTGTATTTTTTTGATACTTTTAAATCAAGAGAAAATAGGTTTCATGTTACTGGCTGAACAATTTCACCCAGTGCGCCGTAAAGCCCCGTCCTTCAGGGCGGGGAGGATATCAACAAGGTGATGTGCTGATTGTTTTGCGTATTTATCATCAACGAGAAGAGCGGTCACCTCAGCCCAAAAGTCGCCAAGTTATGCCAATGACGATTTTATTGGTTATCCATTGTCTAATTTGTAAAAAAATGACAGTGGTGTGAATGTCCGGCTCATCCGGGGCGTCAAACTGACGCTGTGGTGGTGTCATTACATACCGCCACGGAGATTGATACTTAACAATGTTGCGAGTCAATGTTCATTTCCCCCAGTACAAGCCTTTAGGTGCGCTTGAGAAGCCAATGACCTTCAAAGCCGGAGCCAGTTTGCTCATGCGGACCGGCACACCGTTGACCAGCTCGAGTGTGAACCGATTACGTTTGTCGCGTGAAAGTGCGGTAGACAGCGCGGCCAGTGCTGCGGCAATGACTTCCGTTTGTGCTGCATCATCCGGGTCGATATAGGTGAACAACTGACGGCCACCCTGCGGCAGGTAGAGTACGAGATGGCCGCCATCGATCACGACTAAAGCGCCTGCTCTTCGGGCCGGTCGCAACTGAGAGGCATGCGAAGGCCAGGGCAGAATAGTCCCGAAAGGATTACCTGGATCCATAGCACTGAGCGCGACGGGAGTGGGTACCGAAGGCGTTTGTTCGGCCAGTTCGCGCAAGCGGTCCACGGTTGTGCGCTCGGCAAACTGGGCTGCCCCGAGTCCGAGGACAAAGCGACCACGGATCACTCGCCCGGTGTCCTCCATGCCTCTGAATACGGGCTGCAATGCTGAAAACCCGCCAGGGATGTTTTCATAGACGGTGACATTGCGCGTCACTACGACATAACGATCAAGAAGACCTTCGGTCCATGCGAGAGCCTGCACTGTCTCGGGAAGGGGGGCTGTGCGTATCAGCGACCACCGGCCCGCCAGAGTCGCCGCATTGAGCCCCGAATGAAACGCGTTGGAAACCGCAGCCGACGGGAGTCCGGGCAGACCCCGCCTTCTGCGTGAGGATAATGCCCGGGGCCGGGGTTGCTGCGCGACCAGGGCAAGTGCGCGTAACGGTGTCCATGTGTCATTCGTGATACAACCCGCCCAGACGAGATCCCACAGGGTCGCGTGTAAATTATCAGACAAGACGTCGGGGGAGTCGTACTGATCGGGATATTCCCGGGCGAGCTTGATCTGCACCTGGGTAACCAGCTGGCGCGCAAAGTATGCGCCCCCGTCGGCGAGCAATTCGAGGATCGCCTGCTGCAGAGGCGACATGTCTGGTGCGACAGAGGCGTGTGCCGCCATGGACAAGGTTTCAGGGGCAAACTCCTGGAGATGCAAAGCCACCAGGCCGTCATCATTGCCCAGTCTGCCGTGGCCTGACCATAATACCGTCCCGCTGGAGAGGAGTCCGTCAAGCATGTCAGACGCGTAGTCACGTACGCGTGCGGGCAGGATCTGTTGTTCCCAGACCGAGGCAGGCAACGGCAGTCCCGCCAGTTGCTCGATGACCTGTAGCACGCCTTCCTGGCCTGCCAGCGCACCACGTGCCGGGTTCCAGCCCTTCACTTCGGCACATTGTGATGCATCAGTAACGAGCCCTTGTCGCTCGAGAAGAAGGCGGGTGTAGGCCTGGCGGGGTACCGGCTGGGTGGCCTCACGTGCGGCCTGTAATGAACGGATACGCAAGCACCGGAATACCTCGTCGCTCACCCATTCATGCTGCGCGAGTGGCCCGGCATCACGGCTGCTTTGAGTAGCGGATTTCACACTCTGCCCGATCCCGAAGTGGCCGGACAGAAGTTTGCCCTGGTCGGCAATTTGCCGCAGAACGGACTCTGCAACTGACGCACCCACGCCGAAGGATAGGGCCGCCTCACCCGTGGTAAATGGCCCGCGGGTGCGGGCGAATCGTGCGAGCAGGTCGCGCAGCGGCTCAACAGTGTTTTCCTTAAACGCCGCCGGTAGCCCGTCGGGAAGCGCCACGCCCAACGCATCGCGCAACCGTCCGGCATCCTCGATACTGACCCAGTGCTCCCGTTCACCAATCCTGACACGGATGACGCGTCGCTCATTTTCCAGGCTACTCAGGAACGAGGCTACTTCATCAGCTTCATTGTCCAGGCGCGCGGCTACGTCTTGTGTGCAAAGTGGCCCGAGTTCGCGCAGCAGATCGGCAACCCCCTCCTTACCCTTCGTTCTGTAACCGGGCGCCAGCCGCTGGAGCTCCCGATCAACCTGTGCCATTACCATGGGGTCGAGCAGCTCACTGAGTTCGACCTGACCCAGAAGCTCTCCGAGTAAGGCACTGTCAAGGGCAAGCATTGATGCACGCCGTTCGGCCATCGGCGCGTCCGTCTCATACATAAACTGTGCGACATAGCCGAACAGCAGATCGGTTGCAAAAGGAGAAGGGACTTCTGTGGTCACGTCCACCAGTCGTACCGTACCTGTATTCAGTTTCCCCATAAGCTCATCGAGCGCATCCAGGTCATATACGTCCTGCAGGCACTCGCGCGCGGTTTCAATCAGTATCGGGAATTCAGGATAATCCTGGGCGATCTCCAGTAACTGACCGGCACGAAGCCGCTGCTGCCACAGTGGAGAGCGCCTGCCGGGTGTTCTGCGTGAAAGCAGCAGCGCACGCGCGGCACACTCACGAAAGCGGGCGGCAAACAGTGCTGAGCCCCCGACCGCAACGTTGACAGTGCGCCGCAGTTTGTCTGGATCGAAGAGGAACAGCTCCGCACCCGGCACCCGGCCCGTATCCGGAAGGCGCGCCACGATGCCATCGTCACTGGACACGACGGCCGGATCAATTTTCCAGCGCTCACGGATACGCTGGGCAATGGCCAGCGCCCAGGGCTCATGGACCCTACGCCCGTAAGGCGAGTGCAGGATCAGGCGCCAGTCACCCAGTTCGTCATGGCACCGCTCGATGATTAGCGTGCGATCGGTGGGCAGCACGCCCGTGGCGGCCCGCTGCTCGGACACGAGTGCCAGCATGTTGCCAATGGCGTTCCCGTCAAGGCCGATGGTCTCCAGTTGGGTTTGCGTGCCGGGCCCGGGAAGGGGGGGGCCATCGGCTCCGGAGATGTCCAGTTCGAGCTGGCGGAGGAAAGCACCGATGGCCTCTCCCAACTCGGCAGGCCGACCGATGCCGTCTCCGCGCCAGAATGGCAGGCGGGCGGAACGACCCGGCGCCGGGATGACGACCACCTGGTCACGGGTGATTTCCTGGATGCGCCAGGAGGTCGCCCCCAGAGTGATCACATCGTTGACGCGCGACTCGTAGACCATTTCTTCGTCGAGCTCACCCACGCGGCGTGAGCCAGCACGTTCTTCACCTTCGGGGAGAACGACGCTGAACATGCCGCGGTCGGGGATGGTGCCACCGCTGGTGACCGCCAGCTGTTGTGCGCCCGGGCGTGCCGACAGCTGGCCGGTTTCCCGGTCCCAGATCAGCCGTGGCCGAAACCCGGAAAAATCATCAGAGGGATAGCGTCCCGCCAGCATATCCAGCGTGGCATCGAACGCCGTGCGGGGGAGTGTGAGATAGGGCGCGGCGCGGCGCACGGTAGCATACCAGGCGTCGACATCAAGCGGCTCCATCGCAACGGCTGCGACCGTCTGCTGTGCTAACACATCCAGTGGATTGCGGGGCGGGGCGATGGCCTCGATACGGCCGTTCAGCATCGCGTCGACGATAACGGCAGAGTCGATCACCTCGCGTCGTGTACGAGGATAGACGAGCCCGGTTGAAATGCCCCCAACCTGGTGTCCGGCGCGCCCAACACGTTGCAGGGCGCTGGCGACAGACGGTGGTGCAGATACCTGAATTACCAGGTCGACCAGGCCCATGTCAATGCCCAGTTCCAGGCTTGAGGTGGCGACCACACAGCGTAACTCACCGGATTTGAGTGCCTGTTCGATCTCAGCACGATGCTCTTTGGACACCGAGCCGTGGTGTGATCGGGCGATTACAGCGGCAAGGCCATCGGCGCGCGCCTGGGTGCTGCCTGCCGACGATTCGTACTGTGTGGGTGGGCGATCCTCCCCGGTGCCTGCCAGTCTTGCTGCATAGGTCTCATTGAGGCGTGCGGTGAGCCGCTCTGCCACGCCACGGGAATTGGCGAAAACGATAGTGGAGCGGCGTGAAAGTACCTGGTCCAGAATACTGGCCTCCACGTGCGGCCAGATAGAGCCAGGTCGACCATTGCCCGCGTTTTCGCCGGATTCTTGTTCCGGGATGTTCGACATGTCTTCCACCGGGACCACGATGCGCACGTCAAGGTGGCGCATTGATGGCGGCGCCACGACGGTGACAGGGCGTTCGCCTCCCAGGAACTCAGCCACCTGTGCCACAGGGTGTACGGTGGCGGATAACCCGATGCGCTGTGCAGGCGTTTCCAGCAGAGCCTCCAGCCGCTCGAGGCTCAGCGACAGGTGCGATCCGCGTTTGGTTCCTGCCACAGCGTGGATCTCGTCGATAATGAGAGTACTGACGTCGCGCAGTGCTTCCCTTGCCCGTGAGGTTAACATCAGGAAGAGAGATTCCGGCGTCGTGATGAGAATGTCGGGAGGCTTGCGCACGAGACGGGCACGCTCGGCTACCGGCGTGTCGCCGGTACGCAGGCCTACCGTTAGCTCCACGTTGGCATCGCCCCGTCGCTGACGTTCCTGCATGATCCCCTGAAGCGGTAAAGACAGGTTACGTTGCACATCCGCCCCCAGAGCCTTAACCGGCGAGATGTAGAGGACCCGCGTTTTGGTTGCCGGTCGCCGGCCATTTTCAGGAGCCGGGGTGAACGCCTCGGTTTGCTCAATGAACAGCCGATCGATGGCATACATAAATGCGGCAAGCGTCTTGCCCGAACCGGTGGGGGCGATGACCAGCGAATGATGCCCTCTGCCGATTGCCGTCCACGCAGCATCCTGCACAGCTGTGGGCTTACCGAACGTGGAGACAAACCAGTCCCGTGTGGCTGCTGTGAACTGTCCGCCCGACAGAAATTCGTTTGATTGGGAGCTTGTCGTCACGAGATAATCAGTCCTTAGCCGTTTTGAGCGCGGCACTCCATGCCCGCTGTGCCCATTCCGTCAGTATTTCGTTATCTTCAAGCACATCCACAGGCACTTCCCAGTACGATTTTAGCGCATGGTCGTTGCCCTCGGAGACATAGCCCAGCGCGTGTGAGCCTGCCGCCTCATAGTCGGCCCGACTGGCATTATCCACTTTGAAATACAGGGATCCTTTCCAGACCATCGCGAATACGAGCCCGTCACGACAGAGTGCGACAGCGCCAAACAGGGGGCGTGTTGTGATGGGAGCCCAGCCTGAGAGCTCCCCGGCGTAGTGCGCGGCCAGCGCTTTGCCTTGTCCGGTGAGTTTGGTCATGTGTTACTCCTGTTAAATTGAAAATGGCCTTCGACGGTACTTAGCAGGTCCCGGCCGAAGGAGGACGTATCCGGCTTGCCGGACGGCTTTACACTGGGGGCTTTAAACGTTGAGGCACTCCTTTGAGCGCCAGCCGGTAGGACTGTTTGATCAGGTCTTCTACCAGTTCCCGGGTCACGCCTTTGCCACCTTCAACGGACACCCAGTGATGCTTATCGAGATATCTGCCGGGCGTTACGTTTTCGTACTGCTCACTCAGGGTGTCGATCTGGTCCGGCTCTGTCTTGACCGTGATGATTGGCTCACCAGGATCATCAGTGACGATGAGAAAGACTTTGTTGACGACCTTGTAGACGTCAAGTTTTTCGACAAACGGACGACCCCGGCTGACGCCAGGCAGTTCAGTCGCTAGGCGGCGTGCCAGAGGCTGCAACTGACGTCTGGATACACTTTTATGTACCGGCTGTCCGGCATTGCGGATGCGCTTTTGCGGCAGGCTCGCCTGGACCAGCAGGTAAGACTCCTTGATCTCCCGATGCAGCAACGCTTTCGTGATGGATTTGCCTGCAACGATAGACAGCCAGTGTCGTTTGCTCATGCGATGAGCCGGTGAGATTTCCTCAAATTGCCCGCGCAGTATTGCGGCCCGAATAGGATCGGCTTTCACGATAACGGTGGACTTACCGTCCACCTCGCCGATCAGCATAAACACTTTGCCGTGCAGCTTGTAGGCCGCCCAACCGAGCCCCAATGAGTGGTCGGGCCCGGTGCCCGTGAGCGATCGCGCATAATCATCGGCAACGTAAATGAGGTTCTGTTTGTCCATTGGGTCTCCTAACACTGTCCACGTTAATCAGCGGACGCGGGAATGGATATACATGCCGATACTCTGAACCACTTTTTCCGCTTCGTGGAAGCAGTTAATGAAAGAACAGCCAGGTAGGTATCATCCCGCCTCGCTTGCCTGGCAACGCAGCTCTTTCGTGCCTATTATCCGTAACCAGAGTCCTCAGTAACACTATTAGTAATTGTCATTATGGGCCATAAATGGCATGATTTATACCATTAAATGGTTTTTTAATTGTAAGTATCGGACATGTTGTGGGTGAGTTGCGATGATAAAAGAGGTATTCGATGAGTGCGATGGCGCGCCCTAAAGTAGAGCAACTGACGTATAGCCCGGCCACCGCATATCCCTATGATCTTGAGGTGTTCCGTTTGTCGGATCTCAAGCGCCGCTCGACGGTGCAGGCCATGCGAAGAACTTACTGCTACGAGTTCTACATGTTGATCTGCGCGACCGAAGGGCAATGCACGCACTTTGTCGACTTCGAACCGGTGGAATGCATTGCGGGAACATTGCTCACGTTGCGGCCTGGCCAGGCCCACAACTTCGGCAGCGAGGAAGACTGGGATGGATGGATGGTACTGTTTCGCCAGAAATTTCTGCTGTCGGCAGAAGCTGAAATAGCCTCTGTTCTGGCTCGCCTGCCGGGAAGCGTATGCCTCGATCCGGCAGAACTTAAACGAGCCGTGCAGGATATTCAGTGTATCCATGACGATGCCCGTTTGGGGCTGCCAAAGAGGTCTGAGGTGCAACCTGACGCTGAGGTGACGGACGTTGCGGCAAGTTGCCTGAGCATCGAGGTGCATGCGTTGTTGCGTTACCGTTTCTACGCGCTGCTGACCTGGCTGACGGTTCTGCACGGGCAAGGTCAGGAACCTGCATCGCAGCAATCGGGGATGTTGTTACGGTTCCGGCAGTTCCAGGAACTGGTGGATGAGCGTTTTTCGCAATGGAGTCAGGTTGGTGATTATGCAAGCTACCTTGGCTGTACAGAGAAGAGCCTGACGCGCGCAACACTGGCGGCCAAGGGGATCAGTGCCAAAGCATACCTCTCAAAACGGATCGTGCTGGAGGCTAAACGGTTACTCACCCACACCGATTTGCCCATCGGAGCGCTGTCCGGACGTCTTGGATTCGGTGAGGTCGACAGATTCTGCAAGTTCTTCAAGCGGGAAACCAGTTTTACGCCGAAGGACTTCCGCAAACGCGCGACAACTTCCGGACCCCATGAGGATTGGCCCGCGTGATAGCACAATATATACGCAATGCCCCGACAGGAACTCATTGCGTGTTGGTATCGAACCGAATATCCGGCTGTAAGCAATGTTTGCTTACCTTGCCATCAGTCGCATCGAATACAACAGGAGAAATGTATGTCAAACGCACTACCCGTTTACGAGCAAAACTACAGTGATGAAGAGCGTACGCTTGCAGACCATCTTATCGCTCTGGAAAAGTCAGCACTGGATAAGTGGTTCAAGGGTGACACATCTGGTTATGAAGCGCTCTGGTCAAAACGCAGCTTCACTTATTTTGATGCTGTCGTGACCGAAAGGGTTGATGATTATGAAAGGATCAAGGCATTTCTGAAATCCATTGACGGCAAGCTGTGTGCTGACAGTTATGATTTCCTCTATCCCCGGATACAGGCGGTAAACGATATGGCCGTGTTGACGTATCAGCTGTTTTCGAAAACGAATCTGATTGATATGGAATACAACGTCATTGAGGTCTTTCAGAAGGAAGACGACAACTGGAAAGTTATCCACTCCACCTGGTCATTTATCCGTCCGATGGACAAAAAACTCCCTGAGAGAGCTACTGTCGTCTGATATGGCTATATCGCCCAGCTAAAATGCCTTGATAGCGTTGCGTTACAGCCGGGTATTTTTCAGGGAATATCTCCTAAATTCATCGTGCAGTTCCAACAACGGTGTGCCAGTGAATCGATCAGGGAGCTTCGTCGCCACCCTTCGGCGATCCGTTACAGTATGGTGGCCATGTTTTGCTGGCGTCGCCGCCAACAGTTGACCGATGCATTGATTGAAATGTTGATGGTACTGATCCATAACCTCGGTACCCGGGCTGAAAAAAAAGTCGATAAAAAGCAGTTCGCAGCATTTAAAAAAGTCAGGGGTAAGGCACGTCTGCTGTTTCGCATGGCCGAAGCCACTGTTGACCAGCCGGACGGTGTCATAAAAGAGGTTGTCTATCCTGTCGTTTCTCAGAAAATGCTGCAAAATCTGGTCGATGAATTCAAAACACTGGGGGTAAATACCGAACAGGAAGTCCATGAATCTATGCGTTCTTCTTATGGTAGCCACTATCGACGCATGTTGATGCCGGTGCTGGACAGGCTTGAATTTCAGTCTGGTAATGCGCTGTATCGACCCGTTATTGATGCCATTCAGATCATTAAAGAAAACAGGGCCAGCAATCAGTATTTCTACGCTGTGGGCGATGTACCCGTTGACGGTATTATTCAGAAAAAATGGCGGGATATTGTCATCGAACAGAGCAAATCAGGCGAAGAACGAATAAATCGCATCAACTATGAAATTTGCGTTTTACGGGCTTTACGTAAGAGTCTGCGTAACAAAGAAATATGGGTAACAGGCGCTGACCGTTATCGTGATCCAGCAGAGGATCTCCCCGCGGACTTTGCCACTAACCAGGCCTATTATTATTCCCTGTTGCAGGCTCCTGCCGATGCGACAACCTTTATTACTCAAATCAAAGACAGGATGCGCCATTGGCTCGGCACGCTAAATAATGGCCTGCCAGATAACCCCAAACTTCGCATCAGGGAGCAGGGGAAAAATCGTATCCACCTGACACCACTGGAAAAACAGACTGAGCCCTCCAACACTGCGGCGCTGAAGCAGGAGATTGGCCGGCGGTGGGCCGATCTGGAGTTAATAGACATACTCAAAGAAGTCGATTTACGGGAACATTTCTCGTCGTTATTTCGCACATCTGCCAGCCGGGAAGTTCTTGAACCTGAGGTATTGCAACGTCGCCTGTTGTTATGTCTGTTTGGCCTCGGTACCAATGTAGGACAGAAACGCATTGCCAGCCAGCAACCTCGCGTCAACTATGATGAATTGCGCTACGTTAAACGGCGGTTTATTCAAAAAGATGCTTTGCGCTCAGCAATTTCACATATCGTCAACGGTATTTTCAGTATTCGTCAGCCGGCCATATGGGGGAATGCGACGACATCCTGTGCCGCTGACTCCCGGAAATTTGGTGCCTATGATCAAAATCTGATGACCGAATGGCATGCGCGCTATGGCGGGCGTGGGGTGATGATTTACTGGCATGTGGACACGCACTCCACATGTATTTATTCACAATTGCGTCGATGTTCTTCACGGAGGTGGCTGCCATGATGGAGGGCGTATTGCGCCACTGTACTGACATGGAGATCAACCACCAGTATGTGGACAGCCACGGGCAAAGTGAGGTGGCCTTTGCGTTCAGCGATGTTTTGGGGTTCGATTTATTGCCGCGCCTGAAAGCTATCGCCCGACAGAAACTGTATGTGTGTGAAAAGGAGGATGCATCGTTGTACCTGCACCTGACCCCGATTTTAACCCGGGGGATCGACTGGGAACTGATTGCACAGCAGTATGACGAAATAATCAAATATACAGCGGCACTTAAAGTCGGAACGGCCGAACCTGAGGCAATATTGAGGCGATTCACCCGCAATAACATCCAGCATCCAACCTATAAGGCACTGGCTGAGTTGGGCAAAGCGATTAAGACCATTTTCCTCTGCCGTTATTTGCATGATGAATCTCTGCGTTGCGAAATTAATGCGGGTCTCAACGTCGTGGAAAACTGGAACAGCGCCAATAATTTTATTTTTTATGGTGAACACGGCGAATTCCCCAGCAACCGGACTGCGGATCAGGAGCTATCTATGCTCTCATTGCACCTGTTGCAAATCAGTCTGGTCTACATCAATACATTGTTGATCCAGAATGTGCTGTCGGAGCCGATCTGGCGTCAGCGAATGACTGAAGAAGACTGGCGTGGTCTGACGCCATTGATATACCACCATGTCAATCCGTATGGCCGTATCGAGTTGAACATGGATCAGCGGCTGGCATTGGCCGCCTGAGGGTGTCCAAAACCGTTCGGTTTCGTACACCTATCATCAATGCTGTCCGAAAGTCAGTGAATTTACTATCGTACATGCGTTATAATTCGTACATCCTTTTCGTACAGAAAATATCACTATGTCACGTGTTTTTGCCTACTGTCGTGTCTCTACCCTGGAGCAGACAACCGAAAATCAGCGAAGAGAAATTGAGACGGCGGGTTTCGCTGTTAAATCTCAGCGACTGATTGAAGAACACATCAGCGGCTCAGTTGCCGCCAGTGAGCGGCCAGGTTTTTCTAAACTGCTCGACCGGATGGAAAATGGCGATGTGCTGATTGTTACCAAACTAGACCGACTGGGGCGCAATGCGATGGATATCAGAAAAACGGTGGAACAGCTGGCTGCTTCAGATATTCGCGTTCACTGTCTCGCTCTGGGCGGAGTGGATCTGACCAGCCCGGCAGGAAGAATGACCATGCAGGTCATCTCTGCTGTGGCTGAATTTGAAAGAGATTTGCTGCTTGAGCGTACGCACTCTGGTATTGCGCGAGCAAAAGCAGCCGGAAAGCGGTTTGGACGTCCTTCAGTACTGAATGAAGAACAGCAACTTACGGTGATTGTACGGATTAACGCCGGGATCAGTATCAGCACCATTGCGCGGGAATTTAATACCACCCGACAAACCATACTTCGGGTAAAGTCAGGGCATCAACAGTCTTGAATATATACCTCTATCGACTGTGAAGGCAGGGACCGCATAAGGAATAGGATTTATGCGATCCGCATATTTTTTCTTACATCATTTGAACAGTAGGTCTGATCAATATCTCGTTGATACTCGTGCGCTTCGGCAGGTTGACAGCAAATGCTATGACCTCAGCGATATCGGAAGGCGGGATAGCCCAGTCCAGTGCAGATTTTGCCACAGACTGGCTTTCCTCGTGAGTAATATGATCGGCTAATTCTGTCGCAATAGCGCCGGGTTCAATCACCATGACGCGAATATCAGGCTGTAGTTCTACCCGAAGTGCTTCTGACCATCCATTTATCCCCCATTTTGTTGCCGCATAAACTGCAAACCCTGAAGGTGCGACCCGACCAGCTACAGACGAGATATTGACAAGATCGCCCTTGTTTCTACGCAATTGTGGGAGAAAAACCTCTGTTACTGTCATCGCACCGAGGAGGTTTGTTTCGACCATCTGGCGGTGTTCATCAAGCTGGCTGGAATCAAAAGGACCAGTCAGCATTACACCTGCATTATTTATCAGGATATCCACACCACCTAACGTTTGTTCAACCTGATTAGCCGCAGCCACAATCGATTCACGGTCTGTCACGTCAGCTTTAATCGCGATTGCTCCGTGCCCAAGTTCGCTGGCCAGGACATCAATACGTTCGAATCGACGGGCCAGAAGGACAACCTGAATTCCGTTTCCTGCCAATTCACGTGCGAGAGCTTCACCTATACCAGAGGATGCTCCGGTAACAACAGCGACTCTTTTTTTCTTCTCAATATTCATAAAATTTCTTCCAATAGTTTAAGCCTACCCTCAGGCGGGAATTAAGCTTTGGGCTCAACGAGGTCCATCTGGGCACTATTCATGCGACCACCATAGACGCGAAGCCCGGACATAGCTTTATCCATTTCGCTTAACTCAGTAGTGGTTAACTGGATCTCTAAAGCACCATGGTTTTCACGGAGATGGTTGATATTTCGTGTCCCGGGAATAGGAACAATCCAGGTTTTTTTGGCCAGAAGCCATGCAAGCGCGATCTGAGACGGTGTCGCGCCCTTACTGTCAGCGATAGCTTTCAGCTTTTCCACAAAGGGCCAGTTATTCGCTAAGTTTTCAGGCGTAAAACGTTCAAAAGTGGAGCGTAAGTCGGTTTTGGGATCAAAATGAGTGTTAACGCTCACCGTTCCGGTCAGATACCCCATGCCTATCGGCCCCCAGGGGACGAAACCAATTCCCAGCTCCTCGCAGGTATCCAGCACACCATTATGTTCCGGATCGCGGTTCATGACAGAATATTCCGTCTGTACTGCGGTGACAGGCTGGATCGCATGAGCCTGATGGATGGTAGAAGGACTTGCTTCAGAAAGACCAAAATGTAGAACCTTGCCTTCTTTAATCAAATCCTGAATAGTCCCGGCTACGTCCTCTATGGGAACACCGGGATCAACGCGATGCTGATAATACAGATCGATACGGTCAGTGCGTAAACGCCTGAGAGAGGCCTCCAGCACTTTTCGGATATGTTTTGGCTGACTGTTCAGCCCGCCATGTTGAATATCAAATCCAAATTTGCTGGCAATAAAGACCTGGTTACGAACAGGAGCAAGCGCCTCGCCAACCAGTTCTTCATTGGTATAAGGTCCATAAACTTCGGCGGTATCGAATAGCGTGACGCCTCTGGCGTGTGCCTCGCGTATCGTTCTTATCCCCTGGGATTTATCCGCTGCCGCCCCGTAGTTAGCGCTGATACTCATACATCCGGCACCCAGTGCGGAAACCACCATAGATCCAAGTTTTCGCGTCGGCATTGTCTGCGAACCTTGTCTGGCCTGTGCCGGTTTTGCTGTCGGCTCTGATGACGTTGCATGCGCCCTGTCAGGTAAACTCCCCATAATCAACCCTGCCCCCATTAAGGCAGAAGAAGACAGAAAGTTGCGTCGGCTGAAAGCGCTTATGCTTTCAGTGCGTTGTGCAGGACGGGTTTTTGGCTGACTCATATCGTTCTCCGCTTAATAAAGGTTTTACTATCAGGATGGGTACCCCTGGTGAGGGCAGGTTACGTGGCCGGGACGACGCAACCTGTTATGGTCATTCGGACCAGTTTTGTAACCAGTATGCATAGGGTGTGGGTAATACAGCGTGCGGGTCGGTGATTTCAAGCTCCCGCGCCGCGCGATATGACCAGTGCGGATTAGCCAGCAATGTACGGGCGAAAAAGATCACGTCAACTTTACCGTCCTGTATGAATTCATTCGCTTCTTTAGCCTGAGTAATCATCCAGCTTGTCCCGACAGGAATGTTTTTCTCCCGGCGAACACGTGCGGCCCATGGAACCATAAAGTTTGCCGCCCACGGGATGTTCTCGCCTGGCGTTGCCAGAGAAAGACCCACATCAACAAAATCAACACCGGCATCCTTCAGCCAGCCGATTACCTTGAGTGATTCGCTGAAAGAATGTTCAGGACAGTCATCAAATTCCACCACGCCGAGGCGTACCGTTAAGGGGAAATTATCAGGCCAGAACTTGCGGACTTCAGCCACTGTCTCCAGTAAGAAGCGGGCACGCCCTTCAAGAGAACCACCATATTCATCCGAACGGGTATTTGACTGTGGGGAAAGAAAACTTTGTGCCAGGAAACCATGGGCAAAATGCAGTTCCAGCCACTGGAAACCCGCCTGACAGGCACGCTCTGCCGCACGGGTAAAGTCCTGCTGCGTTTGTCGGATATTATCTTTGGTCATTTCACGGGGAATATAGTCATTTCCGGGTACGAAGGGGACGGCGGAAGGCCCGACAGGCTCCCACGCCAGTGCATCATCTCGATCCAGAGGTGCGCCACCCTGCCATGGTGGCGTACAGCCGGCTTTACGGCCCGCATGAGCAAGCTGAATCCCTGCGACAGCCCCGGCTGTCTTTATTGCTGCGGCAATGGACGACAACCCTGCGGTGTGTTCATCACTCCATAATCCGACATCACCTGGCGTAATTCGGCCCTCAGGTGCTACGGCAGTGGCTTCAACGACAACGAGGCCAGCACCTCCACGTGCGAGCATGGAATAATGGGCACTGTGCCAGTCATTGATAAAGCCATCGACAGCCTGGTACTGACACATGGGAGAAACTGCGATCCGATTACGTAGCGTAATATCTTTCAGCGAAAAAGAAGAAAATAAACCTGTCATAAGGCACTCCATAAGCAGAAACATGATAGAAGTATTATTGACCACAAAGCATGAAGATGGCTTGCTCACTTCACCACAATCATTGCCTGAAATGATTTATTTTTCCTGAATTGGGTTATTGGCTTCCATAAATGATATTTTAATTTTTACGTTACTATTGAATCATGAGATGTGTCAGGACTGAGAGATGCAGGAATTTTCCGTAGAACAAAGCCTTAAAATGCTTGCTGAGAAAATTAGCGAGATTGCACAATACGATGGTGATTTCACAACTGCAGTTCCGTCGTTATCGGTGCACCGACGAAATGCACCGACCACTCCCGTGCATTGTATCTATGGCATTGGGTTAGGTGTGGTTATTCAGGGCAGTAAGGAACTGGTGCTGGGAGGAAAAGTGACTGGCTACCGGGCCGGGCAAACACTCCTCACCACACTTGAGCTTCCGGTCGTGTCACATGTTGCGACGGCGACGGCATTCGCACCGTTCCTGGGGATGATGGTCACTATTGAGCCCGCGGCTTTGATGCAGACGGCGGCAATGATCCCTTTTCGGCCAGCTGCTAAATCACCGGGTTTTGATCCGCTGGCCGTTAACGAGCTTGACGCGGGACTTGCTGATACGTTGAGAAGGCTGCTGTCACTGAATGACGAACCACGTTTAATTCAGCATCTTGCCCCACTCATACAGCAGGAGATCATCATTCGGCTGCTGACGGGACCCTATGGGAGTGCGCTTCGCCATATCGCATCACCGGGTTCGCCTGGGCAACAAATATCCGGAGCCGTTGCCTGGCTTAAACAACATTTCACTCAACCAGTCAGCATAGATGAGCTGGCTTCCCGCTCGTCGATGAGCACGTCATCCTTTCGTCACCATTTCCGGTCAGTGACAGGGATGAGTCCGCTACAGTTTATCAAGAAGCTCAGACTTCAGGAGGCACGACAGCAAATGCTGAACAGTCATCTTGACGCGGTAAGCGCGGCGATAAAAGTAGGCTATGAGAGTGCTTCCCAGTTTAGCCGCGAGTACAGCAGGGAGTTTGGCGAGTCGCCGCAACGTGATATCAGACGTCTGCGTGAAGAAATAAGCCAGTAAAAAATTCCCCTCAGCATGAATTCAGAAGGGTACTTCTGTGTCCTTTGTACGTAGTCATCCTTTATATAGAGTCACAGATAATTTTTGAGTCTGCTTTTCGAACAGGCTGTGTGAAAACTGCTGATCACTTTTTGGTCTAAATAGTGGCTTTATATGATCAATCATTCTTGATAAACGCATGCAGTAACCTGTTTTATTTAATAAAATTAGAAGCATACGATTAAGTATTGCTGGTGCAGATATGACTCATCACATTAAAGGCCAGGGAAGACATCAGGTGACTTTACTCCCTGAAACGCTGGATGATTTTGTCACCACAGATAACCCTGTCAGAGTCGTTGATTTATTTGTAGATGGGCTACAGCTTGATTCTCTTGGCTTCGAGAGAGTTAATGCAAAGCAGACTGGGCGGCCCGGATACCATCCTGCAGTTATGCTGAAGCTGTACATTTATGGATACCTGAACCGCATTCAGTCCTCCCGCAGGTTAGAAAAAGAGGCTCATCGGAACGTTGAGCTGATGTGGTTACTTGAGCGATTAACGCCTGACTTTAAAACCATTGCCGACTTCAGAAAAAATAACGGTAAAGGTATCAAAAATGCTTGTCGGGCCTTCATTGACCTCTGCCGGCAGATGCAGATGTTCACCGATGTGGTTGTAGCCATCGACGGCAGTAAATTCAAGGAGGTAAACAGCAAGCCGAATAATTTCACGCCTCAGAAAGCCAAAGACCATATTGAGCGGGTTGAGAAAAGCATCAATCATTACCTGAATAAGCTGGACGAAGCTGACAAGAGCACAGAGTCCGATGTCAGCACAAAGCTAACAGCAACTAAACTGGCATGGTTGCACAAGCGCTTACAGGAACTAAACTGGCATGGTTGCACAAGCGCTTACAGGAACTTCAGAAAATTCAACAAGCAGTCGCGCAACAACCAGACAAACAGCTGTCTTTAACTGATCCTGATTCCCGGTTAATGAAGACAAATAACATGAACCGGCAAGTTTGCTACAACGTACAGACTGCTGTTGATGCCAAAAATCACCTGATTGTTGCGCATGAAGTAACAAATAGCCCAAACCGCAGGCAGCTAGCTGCCGTGACAAAATTGGCGCAAGGTGCTGTTGGCAAAACGGATATTACTGTACTGGCTGATAAAGGCTATTACAGCCGGAGTGATATTAAGGCTGCTCAGGAATTAGGTGCTGTGGCGTTGGTACCAAAAGGTGATACCTCTGGCGCGGACCGGAAAGGTCTTTTTAACCGTTCGTTGTTCCAATATGACAAGGAAAAAGACGTCTACATTTGCCCGACGGGTAACGAACTTCAGAACAGATTTACGGTCGTTGAGGATGGTTTAGAACAGCAAATGTATTTTAACAATATCGCCTGCCGCGATTGCAGTCAGCGCTCAAGGTGCACTACATCAAAACGCGATCCGAGACGTATAAGACGCTGGGTTCATGAAGCCGAAATGGAAGACATGCAGACCAGACTTGATGCTTCGCCGCAAACAGCTGTCGTGCGAAAGCAAACGGTAGAACACCCGTTCGGAACAATTAAAATGTGGATGGGGGCAACACACCTTCTGATGCGACAATTTAAAAATGTCAGCACAGAAATCAGTCTGCACGTACTGGCTTATAACCTGAAAAGGATGATGTCAATCTGGGGTACTGAAGGACTGAGCATTAAGCTGCGAGAGCAATTCAACTAGCGGGGAAGTGACCGTTTTAGCCCTTAATATCAAGCCATTAGAAATCAGCGCCAGGCCACAAAACCCTCGAAAAACCTCTCTATACAAATCACAGCGAATACAGTCAATATCAGGAATATTTTGCGCTCCTGGTCGGAGATAGTGCTCAGATAATGAAAACACGAGTTTTTACACAGCCTGCGAACAAAGC
>Ga0256408_1000890_pt1 | contig 18265 bp, 15 predicted proteins | sample PhyAR1_FD_185998 | JGI IMG/M metagenome (GOLD analysis project Ga0256408, IMG submission 185998) | Leaf surface microbial communities from alfalfa plants in UC Gill Tract Community Farm, Albany, California, United States - DLSL A.R1 | ecosystem: Host-associated > Plants > Phyllosphere >...
CTTATGGTAAATTGGAGGCAACGGAAGCTGAAATTCAACAGGCCGTTCGCTTGGCTCACTTGGAAAAAGTTATCGCTCAGCTGCTGGATGGCTTATATACGCTGATTGGAGAACGAGGCGTCAAATTATCTGGTAGCCAAAAGCAGCGCGTGGCGATTGCCAGAATGCTTCTTAAAAATCCGCTGATTTTAATTTTAGATGAAGCAACTTCCACTTTAGATACTGAAACGGAACAAGTGATTCAAGAGTCATTGAATTCTTAAGCCAGCGGACGCACTACGTTGATTATTGCGCATCGTTTAGCCACCATTAAACATGCCGATCGAACTATCGTTGTCAGCGAACAAGGGATTTTAGAAGAAGGGGCGCATGAAGAATGACTCGAAAAAGGCGGCTATTATCGTCGATTGTATGACGCACAGTTTCGGAAAAAATAGCCGAAAATAAAACAGCTGAAACAAAAGTTAGAGAACGTATAGTTTTCTCGCAATTGTTTCAGCAATTTTTTTAATCTTTTAGCGACGGGCTTTTCGTCCTAAGCCTACAGCATTTTTCATCCGTTGTAATGTTTTATTGGCGACTTCTCTTGCTGCTTGTGCGCCGTTGTCTAAAATAAGATCCAATTCTTCTGATTGAAGCAATTCCTTGTAGCGTATTTGAATAGGTTCTAATAAAGCGACTACTGCTTCAGCTAGATCTGTCTTGAATTCGCCATAACCTTTACCTTGGTAAAGAGTGGCAATTTCGTCAACGGTTTGACCAGTTGCTGCTGAAAAAATAGTAATCAAATTTGAGATGCCGGGTTTTTCGGCAGGATTGTATTCGATGACGCCTGTTGAGTCGGTCACGGCTGATTTGATTTTTTTCCTGATTAGCGCTGGCTCATCTAACATGGAGATATACCCTTTTGAGTTAGTATCAGATTTGCTCATTTTTTTGGTAGGATCTTGTAAACTCATGATCCGGCTGCCGTGTTTAGAAATTTGAACTGCTGGTTTGACTAAAATTTCTTGATTGGCTTGTCCATAACGATAATTAAAGCGTTCCACGAAATCTCGGGTTAATTCAAGATGCTGTTTTTGGTCTTCGCCTACAGGCACCAAGTCGCTATTATATAAAATAATATCAGCAACCATTAAAGGTGGATAAGTTAGAAGCCCGGAGCTCACACTTGTACGTCCATTTTTTTGCGATTTATCTTTAAATTGTGTCATTCGTTCCAAATCGCCTAGAGAAGTATTACATTGAACAATCCAAGCGGCTTCGGCGTGAGCACTTACTTCAGACTGTATGAATATAATTGCTTTTTTAGGATCAATCCCTACGGCTAAGTAAAGCGCAGCTAAACCTTTGATTTTTTGTCGCAGTTTTTGCGGGTCTTGAGGAACAGTGATCGCATGTTCATCAACTATACAAAAATAACAGTGATAATCGTTTTGTAAATCAACAAATTGTTTTAAAGCACCAATATAGTTGCCGATTGTCGGTATACCACTGGGTTGTATTCCTGAAAATATTGTCTTCATTAAATAACCACCTTTGTCAGAATTTGTCATCGTCATTGTCTCTATTATACCGTGAAACAGCAAAAAGTACACAGTCTTATCCGTAATTTCTTTCCATTAAACATTGGATTAGTACAGTTTCTTGTAAATAGCTTATCTGTACTAGTTTTACTCGGTTGATAACAAAATATATCTAAATTTTTAATGAAAAAAAATCAATTAAACATAATTGTAAAGTCTGATAAAATATGAAATGTGTTAAAAATTATTAAAAAAACACTAGTAATTTAGGTGAAAATTGGGTATACTGGAGACAAACGGAGATACAGTAAACTTCTCTGTTACAAAAATGTGATGAAAATCGCAAAAGGAGTGATGCACATTGTTGACACTTTATACTTCCCCAAGTTGTACGTCATGTCGCAAAGCAAGAGCGTGGTTACAAGAACACGAGATTCCTTTCAAAGAACGGAATATTTTTTCTGAACCATTGAATATTTCCGAATTGAAAGCAATTTTAAGAATGACTGAGGACGGAACAGAAGAAATTATTTCAACTCGTTCAAAAGTCTTCCAAAAATTGAACATGAATCTTGACGAGCTTCCGTTGCAAGAGCTACTTGCACTAGTCCAAGAAAACCCAGGATTATTGCGTCGTCCGATTATGCTTGACGAAAAAAGACTTCAAGTCGGTTTTAATGAAGATGAAATTCGTCGGTTTTTACCAAGAGATGTTCGGCAGCTTGAATTGCGTCAAGCGCAATTGATGGCAGGATTATAAAATTAGAACAAAAAATAAAAAGTTAGAAACAATCAATTTGTAAGACTACTGTTCACGCGGTGTCTTACACCAATCGATCTCTTTATCGACCAAGAGAAAGCTGGGAGGAAAGCGCTTGCTATTGAGAAAACCAAGCCAAACGCTGCCAGCTTTTTCTTGGTCTTTGTGCCGAAGTTTTAGCCTAACAGGTACAAATAAATCAGAACATATCTTTATCTTTTGTGATTTCTTTAAAATTAGTTCAGATACTTTTACATATAAGAAAAGTACGTTAAAATAGTAATAGAAGATGTCAAAGAATATTTTATTTCTGGCTTAATACGCTGGATTTTTCTCTTTACTTTTGATAAGATTCCGCTACAATGAACCTAAGAAGGTTCCTAATTGAAGCAAAGTGAGGTGTAGCTATATGGAAATGGAACATATTAATGAAAATACGATTCGGGTATTGATCGGTAATGAAGATTTAGCTGACAGAGGTATCACTTTTCTTGACTTACTGGGGAACCAAAAAGAGGTAGAAAATTTTTTTTACAGCATTCTTGAAGAAGTAGACGTTGAAGACGAATTTCAAGGCAGTGAAGCGGTGACCTTTCAAGTTTTACCTAAAAGCGATGGCTTAGAACTTTTTATCAGTAAAAACGTTGCAATAGATGATTTTGCATCAATTGAAGGGATGAATGAAACACCGCAGGACGTAAGCGATTTAATTCGCAAGCAAATAGAAGCTGACTACGGTGAAGCGATGACAGATGTTTCCGATGATTCTATAAAAAATATGATTTTTGAGCTAGAGCATTTTGACAATGTGATTCAATTGGCCGCTGAGGTTGATATCCAATCGATCCTTACCAGTCTTTATGAATACAATGGTCGTTATTACTTACAAGTACTTTTCTTATTAGATGAACTGGAAAAAGATCATGTAGAAAATGAAGTAGCTCAAATCCTTGAATTTGCTCAAACTACCAACGTTAGCTTAGAAGCGTTGACTGAATACGGCAATCGGATTATGGAACGAAATGCTTTAGAACTAACTCGTTACTATTTCGGCTAAATTGCTAAGTTTACTATTAAGTCCGGCTCGGTTTTGACTGAGTCCGGCTTTTTTTTATAGGGAAAAAAGTTAAGATACAAGACTGCTTGTTATTTCCTAGTTCCAAAATAAATGAAACAGCAAGCAGCACAAGGTTATAGAGAAAATGCTCTTTAGAAACTTTGTAGAGTTTATCATTAAGGGCATCACGAGTGGGTCTTCAGGCACATGTTCTCCCCACAGCCATATAAATATTAAGCATAAATTTCGATTTTGAGCTGGCGCTTTTTGATTATAAGCGTTTTTTTTGATGATTTTTCTTTTAAATGACGTACTTTAAAAGAGAAGGAGTGAAAAAAATGTTAACTGCCTATGACAAAAAACGGAGACAGCTGGTGTCGCTATTTGATCAGTCATTTGCAAACTTACAGCGGCTTAAAGCCAAAAAGTGGTTTTGTCCTGCCTGTCAACAACCGGTGATCTTGAAATTAGGCTCGTTGAAAATCCCACATTTTGCTCATTGCAAAGGGCAAAGCTGTAACTATGAAGCTGAAGCGGAAACGCCAGAACACCTTGCATTAAAGCGCTTATTTGCAAAATGGTGCCATAAAGAGAGTTTGCCTGTGGAAGTTGAACCTTATTTGCCTAGTGTAAAACAGCGACCAGATTTACTACTTGGTCAGCTAGCGCTTGAAATTCAGTGCAGTCCTTTGTCTTTGAGGCGATTCAGGCAACGGACACAAGCGTATCATCAAGCCGGCTACCAAGTAATTTGGCTTTGTGGAGCGAAATTGTTTTCTGCTAAGCAGTTAACAGAATTGAATCGTCAGATGTGTTACTACTCAAGGCAGTTAGGTTTTTATTTATGGCAAGCGAATTGGCAGCAAGAGACATTAACACTTTTCTTTCATATTGAAGAGACACAAACACACCAGTTGTATGCTAGCCAAAAAACTTGGTCATTTTACCAAAATAGCTTAATGGAAGTCTTAAATTATCCTGAAAATAATCAATTATTCGTTCAGCGTAACTATTCATTAGAAGTGCTGCTACAAGCGTATTACCATAAAATCCTGCAACAATTTAGTTATAAAAATAAATATTTAGGTGAAATTCAGTATTATTTATATCAGCAGCAGTATCATATCCTATACTTGCCTGAATGGTTTTATTATCCGGGGCTCCGTTTATTTCCCGTCAAGCATTCTGATCTTTACCTAAAGTTCAAAGTTTGGCAAAGCCTCAAGCAATTACCCTCAAAAACTCATTCAAAAGCAGCATTGATCCGTAGAATTAACAATTCGATTGCTCAAGAAGTTGACTCTTTGAGAAGTTATCCCAACATTTCTATCTGCGATGTACTTCGTTATTGTACGCAATGTATTTTTATCTGGTTGCTTAACTGTCAAATTATCAGACCAGACAAGAATAATTATCGAGTTGTTTTGCCTGAATGCTCGTCTCTTAGCCTAGCTTTTAGAAAATTACCGAAAAATCCTAAATTTTTAAACTTTATTTCAACCACTCCTGCCAAACTATGATAAGATAATTAGTAACATTTTATAAAAAAAGGAGAGAATAACATGTCTGAAGCTCAAAAATTACCAGCTCGCAATGAAGTAGCCCCTGATTTAACTTGGGATTTAACCAAAATTTTTCCTGATGAACAAGCCTTTCATACCGCTTATGAAACATTGACGGAACAATTAAAGCAAGCACCTACATTGAAAGGAACCTTAGGTAACAGTGCAGCGGCCTTTTTAAAGGGGATTAACTACTACTTGGACGTCTATCGCCAGGCAGAGATCATTTATGTTTATGCTCATTTGAAAAATGATCAGGATACAACCAATACAACGTATCAGGCTTTATATGCTCGCGCAAATGCATTGATTGCCCAAGTTAGCGAAGCAGTAGCATGGTTTGAACCTGAAATTTTAACTTTAAGTGATGAACAAGTGTGGTCGTTTTTTGATGCAGAAGCAGACTTAGCAGTGTACCGTCATTTTATCGAAGATATTATGGATGGGCGTCCACATGTTTTATCACAAGACCAAGAAGCTTTACTCGCTGGGGCTGGAGAGATTTTTGATGCACCTAGCAATACCTTTGCAGTCTTGAATAATGCTGATTTAGAGTTCCCGACTATTGAAGATGAACACGGGCAAACTGTACAATTATCCCATGGGCTTTACGGTCAATTGTTGGAGGGAACCGACCGTTCAGTTAGAGAAGCTGCTTTTAAAGGGCTGTATAAGGTATACAAACAATTTAGAAATACATTGGCATCAACACTTAGTGCGCATGTGAAGATGCATAACTATAAAGCCAAAATCAGAAATTATCCTTCAGCACGAGCAGCTTCTTTGGCGAATAATCACATTCCTGAAAGTGTCTACGATACGTTATTGGAAATGGTAGCAGAGTATTTGCCGCTCTTGCATCGTTATGTAAGTTTACGAAAAAAATTATTAAACGTAAAAGAATTGCATATGTATGACATGTATACACCGATTTTAGGAGAGGCGTCCATTCGTTATTCCTATGAAGAAGCAAAGCAAAAAGCGCTGGAAGCTTTAAAACCAATGGGGGAAGATTATTTAAGCGTTGTTAAGCAAGCTTTTACCGACCGTTGGATCGATGTAGTAGAAAATCAAGGCAAACGCAGTGGGGCTTATTCTTCTGGTTGTTACGATACAGCTCCTTATATCTTGCTTAATTGGCATGACAGTTTAGACCAATTGTATACGTTGGTTCATGAAATGGGACATAGCGTTCATAGTTATTATACTCGCAAGAACCAGCCCTATGTTTATGGAGATTATTCTATTTTCTTAGCGGAAATTGCTTCAACGACTAACGAAAATATTTTGACGGAGTATTTATTACAGACAGAAAAAGATCCGAAAGTTCGGGCTTATATTTTAAATCATTATTTAGATGGCTTTAAAGGAACGATTTTTCGACAAACACAGTTTGCTGAATTTGAACATTTTATTCACACGGAGGATGCAAAAGGAACACCTTTAACTAGTGAATTATTAAGCAACTACTATGGAAAACTTAACCAAAAATATTATGGATCAGAAGTGGCAGAAGATGAAGAGATTGCTTATGAATGGTCTAGAATTCCACATTTCTATTATAATTATTATGTTTTCCAATATGCGACTGGTTTTTCTGCAGCTTCTGCTTTATCAAAACGAATTTTAACAAATGAAGAACACGCCTTAACTAGTTATTTAAATTTTCTAAAAGCCGGCAGCAGTGACTATCCAATTGAAGTGATGAAAAAAGCAGGTGTTGATATGACTAAACCTGATTATATTACTGATGCAATGAAGATTTTTGAAGCACGTTTGAATGAATTGGAAGCGTTGATTGCACAATTGAGTTAATGGGAAACCAACTCTGAGTTTGATGAAAACTTTTCAAATGAAAAAATATGCAGGAAAAAACCTTTTAACAATCACTATTGATTGTTGAAAGGTTTTTTCATACTAGATTATAATTGTTCTTGAAAAAATTATAAAAACACACTTCAGAGATGGAGTGTGTTTTTGCTTGCTCAATGGATAATGCTGGTAACTGTTTATAATAAATGTAGATGTCCTCTAAGCACGTGTTGTTCCTGGCGCCCGTTTAACTCTAAAGGATGTTTAAACTGGTAAAGGGTCTCTTCACTTGTTTGACATAGACGTTTGATTTCTTCCATAGAATCACAATCTTCTACTAAGACACCAAAATCACGCTCACATGCGTAATTATAAACAACTGCAGTTGGATGTTTTTCGATGCCCATTTCTCGAGCAATTTGCTGATCGGTTTGGAAAGATTCTTTCACAAAAGCAGATTTGCGATCGGTACGGTACATGTCAATATCGCCGCCCGCTTCAATTAATAAGTCCTCTGCTAATTGAGGGGAATAACGGCGACCTTCACAGGCGACAGCTTTTTGTAATCCGATTAAGAGACGACGGCCTTTCTTTTTACCTTGTAATTGAGCAGCTTTATAATCTAAAGAAGCAGAATAAATATCTTCAAACAATTGATTTCTGCGTTCAATATCATGAATGGGGATATTATTTAGTTTCAGAAGAGTGTTGATTGTCTTCATGTTCAATAAAGGAATAAATCGAAATTGAATCTTTTTATTTTCAGTTTCCACTAAATGTAAAATATTTTTTTCGATTTCCAGACAGACGCCACCTAAAGGATTGACGAACAGATAAATTTCAATCATTCATACTTCCTCCAATTTAGCTCTTTTGTAAAATACTATTTCATAAAGTGAGACAATAAATTTACTTTAACAAAAAACGATGGAAAGTTAAAATGCTTTGTTTTTTTCTTAAGTTTTTCTTAAGCCAAAGTTTGAAACATGCGTTGAATTTTATTAGGGGCTGGTATTACGGGAATTGTTAGCCTTTCCATCAGCATGTCAAAGGCAGCTTTTCCAGTGACTGCATCTGTGACTTCAAGTTCTAACTCGTAATCATGGTGATGATTATACCAATTTTCATCCAATGCTAAGATCCCTGAAGGAATTGTTATTTCAGCACGACGTGTCGTCAGTGAACCAAAAACATGTAAACGGTTGGGATCAACTTCAATTTGGATGAGTTTTTCATAAACTGGGCCACTAGTAGGCGCTGTATCCTTGTCAAGCCAGCGTTGTGCTGCATCAAGAGATAAGGAGTCATTGATTTCCAATAATCCTTCAGGTGCAGGAATTTTCAATGTTACTTCCGCATGGTTTGAAAATGTACGAATTCTTAAGCCCATATTTTGTTTTTTTAATAGAAAATCAGAGGAATCGTAATAATAATTTTTTTGGTAAAAAAAGTGATCTTCGGTCAGTGCAAAAAATTGAGTTAAACGTTCAAAATCTTTTTGCACCACCAAAGTTTTAAATTCTATTTCCAAATGTTCACTCATAGCTCGACTCTTTTCTTAATTTAATCTAATTTTTACATACTTGACACAGTTTCGTCAAGAAAAGTGACCTAAAATTGAAAAAAAATTTCACTTAAAATGCTCCAGCTACAAATTATTAAAAAGCCCTATTTTTCCATAGATTGTGGTAAAATAGGCTGTGAATGAAAATCATAGAAATTGAGGGAACGCTTATGGAAAGAGACTGGGAGCTTTTTCTAGCGCCGTATGAACAGGCGGTCGGAGAATTAAAAGTAAAACTAAGAGGAATTCGCAAGCAATTTCGTGAACAAAATAAACATACACCGATTGAATTTGTAACTGGACGCGTAAAACCTGTTGATAGTATTCTGACTAAATCAGCGCTGCGTCATATTCCTTTAAACCGTTTAGAAGCGGAAATGCAAGATATTGCCGGTTTGCGGATTATGTGTCAATTTGTTGAAGATATTCATCAAGTAGTTAACATCATCCGTAATCGCAACGATTTAAAAATTATTCAAGAACGTGATTACATTACGAATAAAAAAGAAAGTGGCTATCGTTCCTATCACTTAGTGATTGAATATCCAGTCCAATTGATTACTGGCGAAAAGAAAATTTTAGCTGAAATTCAAATTCGGACTTTGGCTATGAACTTTTGGGCGACGATTGAGCATTCTTTAAATTATAAATATCAAGGTGTTTTTCCGGAAGAGATGAAAGAGCGGTTGCAAAGAGCGGCCGAAGCGGCTTATCAGTTGGACGAAGAAATGTCGTTGATTCGTGAAGAAATTCAAGAAGCACAGCACTATTTCTCTTATGGCAGAGGCTTGTCGCCTGATGAGATTTACAGCCAAGTTAAGCTGGAAGAGCCCTCCGAAGAAGAAAAGGAGTAGCAGTATGAAGGTTGCGATTGTCCACAATAGTGAAAATAAATCAAAGAAAGTAACAAAACAGTTAATGGCTTTATTAGAGCAAAGCAACATTCCCATTGATGAGCATTCGCCTGATTTGGTGATTTCCGTTGGTGGGGATGGCACTTTGTTATCAGCTTTTCACCGTTTTAATCATCTGTTAGATCAGGTTCGTTTTTTAGGTGTGCATACGGGGCACTTAGGGTTTTACACGGATTGGCGGGATTACGAACTGAAAGAATTAGTGGAAAGTCTTTGTGTTCATCAAGAGCAGAGTATTAGTTATCCGTTGTTAGATGTCAAAATTTGTTTTCGCGATGGGAAGCCTGCAAAGCATTTATTGGCACTCAATGAATCGACCATCAAACGCGGCAATCGTACAATGGTAGCTGATGTGTATATCAAAGACGAGCTGTTTGAGCGTTTCCGGGGTGACGGGCTTTCGATTTCGACGCCGACTGGTTCCACTGCTTACAACAAAAGTATTGGCGGAGCAGTCCTGCATCCCAGTATCAATGCTTTTCAATTAGCGGAAATTGCTTCTTTAAATAATCGTGTGTTCAGAACGTTAGGTTCACCCATTGTAATTGCTCATACTGAATGGTTGGAAATCAAATTACAGCAAAGCAACGATTATTTCGTAACGGTGGATCAGCTGGATATTTATCAAGACAATATTGATTCTGTTTGTTATCGGATTGCTGATGAACGGATTCATTTTGCCTCTTATCGACACATGCATTTTTGGCATCGCGTAAAGGATGCCTTTATTGGCGAGGATTAAACAACGAATGGAATTTCAATGGACATATAGTAAAACAGAATCTCAACAAATCAAGTACTTTTTAAAAGAGCAAGGGATTTCAAAAGGCTTGTTGGCAAAGGTTAAATTTCAAGGTGGCAAAATTGAAGTCAATCAGCAGGTTCAAAACGTCTTGTTTCATTTGACCAAAGGCGATTGTGTTAAAATTACGATTCCTGATGAGGCAGGACATGAAACGCTTTTGGTAGATGCAACACCAATTGAAATTGTCTATGAAGATGAACATCTCTTAGTGGTGGAAAAGCCGGCGGGAGTGCCATCCATTCCTGCTCAATATCATCCCAATGGCACGATGGCTAATAGGGTGAAAGCTTATTATCAGCAGCAAGGCTATGCTAATCAGGTAATTCACGTAGTTACCCGCTTAGATCGCGATACTTCCGGCTTAATGTTGTTTGCCAAACATGGCTTTGCTCATGCTCGTTTAGATCAGCAGTTGCGAAAAAAACAGGTTGAAAAGCTTTATCAAGCTTTGGTGGGAGGCGCTGTCGATAAGTTGATTGCTCACGGGCAAATCCAGCAGCCAATTGGACGTGATTTATCTTCTTTGTTAAAACGTCATGTAACAGCAGCAGGGTTACCGGCGCATACAGAATACTGGTTACAACGACGAAGCCAACGCGTAGCATCTGTGAAAATTCGACTACACACAGGCAGAACCCATCAAATCCGAGTTCATTTTGAAGCGATTGGTTGTCCTTTACTGGGAGATGAAATGTATCATGGCGCTATGGATCAAGGAATAACAAGGCAGGCATTGCACTGTAGCCAACTATCTTTTCAGCATCCTTTTACCCAAAAGCTGCTGACGATTACTTCTCCGTTAGCAGCAGACATGCAAAAAATAGTTGGTACCATCTGAAGAGTGAAATGGAGAGGAGAAGTGAGCGATGAATGAAGGACAAGAAATGGAAGAACAATTTGAGCTTCTCTTAGATGCGTTGGAACAACAAAATATCAATGAATTTAGAGAGATGTTTCTCTCTTTGCATATTTACGAACAAGGTCAGTTTTATCAATCTTTGGCTGAAGAGGACCGCCAGCAATTATACAATTATTTATCGCCGAAAGAATTAGCGGATATGTTTGACATGCTTGAAGAAGATAACGAAAATATGAAAGATTACTTGGCGGAAATGAGACCGAGCTATGCAGCAAGCATGTTGGCAGAGATGTACACGGATAATGCCGTTGACTTGTTAAACACACTGGACAAAGGTCAAAAAGCTAAGTACTTAAGCTTATTGAGTGCCGAAGATGCTGGAGAAATCAAAGAACTGTTACATTATGAGGACGAAACGGCCGGCGCCATCATGACGACGGAATTTGTGTCTATTGTGGCGAATCAAACGGTCCGCTCGGCTATGTATGTTTTAAAAAATCAAGCTGACATGGCTGAAACGATTTATTACGTTTACGTAGTTGATCAAGACAATCATTTGGTGGGTGTTATTTCCTTACGGGATTTAATTGTCAATGAGGACGACACTATGATCGCTGATATTTTAAATGAGCGGGTTATTTCCGTCCATGTAGGAGACGACCAAGAAGATGTCGCTCAAACGATTCGTGACTATGACTTTCTAGCAGTTCCTGTAACGGATTACGAAGATCATTTGCTAGGAATTGTGACTGTTGACGATATTATTGACGTCATTGATGATGAAGCGGCCAGCGATTATTCTGGTTTGGCCGGGGTTGACGTTGAAGAAGTTAGTGAGAATCCAATTAAAGCCGCTTCCAAACGTTTGCCGTGGCTGATTACACTACTTTTTTTAGGCATGTCTACGGCTTCTTTGATTAGTAATTACGAAGTGTTGGTTAGTAAAGCTAGCATTTTAGCCGTCTTTATTTCGCTGATTACCGGAACAGCTGGTAACGCCGGAACGCAATCACTGGCGGTGGCTGTACGACGTTTAGCAATAAAAGATGAAAAAGACAGTAACTTCGTACGCTTGATCTTAAGTGAAGTCTTAACCGGTATCGTCACAGGAGCTGTTACCGGGGTAACGATTATGGTGGTTGTAGGTGTTTGGCAACACAATCTGCCACTAGGTTTTGTCATTGGTATGGCGATGTTGTGTGCTATCACCGTAGCTAATTTAGCCGGTAGTTTTATTCCAATGTTAATGGATAAACTGGGTTTTGATCCGGCCGTTGCCAGCGGTCCTTTTATCACTACGTTAAGCGACTTAACCAGCGTGCTGATTTACTTCAACATCGCTAGCTTATTTATGCAATATTTTATTTAAACAGAGAAAGAGAAGCAGCCGGAAAAGTTGCAGAAACAATGCATCAATAAAAAAATGACGAGAAACTCACTGGTATTGAAACAGTGATGCTCGTCTTCTTTTGCGGGGCTTGTTTAGCCAAGGTTCTGGTACTGGTTGCTAGTTTTGAGCACATCAACATCGCTGACCTTTTTTGCTGGTTTTAGTTAACCATGCCAATCTGGGAAACAAAAAGCCACTTGCTAAACAAGTGGCAGTAAATGATTTTATCTCAGTAAGAAAATTAGTGTCCGTAATTCTGGGAGTAGGTCTTTTGCTGCTAGCTTCTGCTTGATTGCTAGGTCAAACGATCTTTGTTCCATGGACTTCGGTTACTTGTAAAGTGTCCTGAACCAATTGTGCATTGTCAGTAGTGATACCGCCGCCTGGTAAGATGATCAAACGATTGTTTGCGTACTCGATCAATTCTTGCAGATGGTCAAAGTTTGCCGTAATTGGTGTGTCGGCTGCTCCACCATGAGTTAAAATGCGGGTAACACCTTTTTCTGCTAACCAATCAATAGCCTGTAATTGTTTTTCTTTTGATAACTGATCAAAGGCCATATGAAAGGTAATCTGCAAACCTTCAGCTGTTTCAATCAACAACTCTAAAGCCTCTTCATCCAACCAATTATCTTCGGTTAAACAACCAAAAACGACACCATCGGTTCCAAGCTTTTTGACTTCAATTAAATCGATATGCATAATTTTTAGTTCAATATCATTGTAAACAAAATTCCCGCCCCGTGGACGAATCATCGTCATTACCGGAACGCTATGTTCTCCTGCATAGGCTAAGGCTTCTTCGATTACTCCTGTGCTAGGAGTTGTTCCGCCAACGGCTAGGTTATCGCATAATTCGATTCGTTTCGCTCCTTTTTGAATTGCTATGGGAATCTCCGTATAATTTTCTGCACAAAATTCTTTAATCATCTGGTCCGCTCCTTGCGTTTTTCTCACAAGCATTGTACCATAGTTCTGCTTCGTTCCAAAATATTGCCATAACGCTCAACTAAGTGAATGGATTAATAAGAATAAAAAAGGAGCTATCTGATGTTAAAAAAAATTGAAATTGCACAGCAGTGGTTGCATAACCATGCCACTTATTTTCGCTGTCCCATCTGTCAGCATGCTGTTACTGCTCAAGCAGATGGTCTAATTTGTTCAAATAAGCATCAATTTGACTTATCTAAAAAAGGCACTCTTTACTTTTTGAATCACGGGATACAAACCGATTATAATAAAAAAATGTTTACTGCACGCGGGCAAATGATCCAAGCAGGCATGTATGAACCTTTGCTGACAGAAATGGCTGGTTATCTTTTTTCAGCAACAACGATCGTAGATGTAGGTTGTGGGGAAGGCAGTTTTTTGCATGAATTAACTCATAAAGGGTTAAAAGGTGAGCTGATTGGTTTTGATCTATCAAAAGCGGGGATTTATCTAGCCAGTAATCAACCAATTGACGCTTTTTGGTGTGTAGCAGATTTAACAAACTTACCTTTTGCTAATAATAGTATGGATGTTGTTTTAAATATTTTTTCCCCTTCGCACTATTGCGAATTTCAGCGAGTTTTAGCTCCTGATGGACTCGTTATTAAAGTCATTCCTGAAGTTCACTATTTAAAGGAACTGCGACAAGCCTTTTATCCTGATGATCAGACAAAACAGAGCTATTCCAATAATAAAGTTCGTATGCGTTTTAGTGAGGAATTACACATAGTTGCTGATAAACGAATCACTTATCGGTTTGAAATCCCACAAAAACGACGTTTGGACTTGCTGGAAATGTCGCCGTTGGAGTGGCAAGTAGCAGAAACCATTAAGCAAAAGGTGCAGCAAAATCCTCTGGAAGCAATCACGATTGACGTCCGCATGTTAGTTGGACGAAAAAATTAGTATTTTTTGTGAAGAAATATCGAAAAAAACCTTGCAAAGGTCTAACAATGGTGTTATATTAATTGCAAGTTGTTTTTCATTGGTTTTTATCAGGTTCCTGTTCTGATAAAAGTTAGTGAAAAGAGCTTCACTAACGTAACGACTCGCAGTGCTGGACACCGAGGCGATACGTTTTTTTTATGGACTTTTTATAAAATGAACTAACTTTACTTGTCTGTTATTATTCACGTCTTACGATGAAAGGAACAAACGGATGACCAACCATATTGTTTTATTTGAACCGCAAATCCCAGCGAATACTGGAAATATTGCTCGGACTTGTGCAGCAACCAATTCACCATTACATCTCATTGAGCCGTTAGGTTTTTCTACGGATGATAAACACTTAAAGCGTGCTGGCTTGGACTATTGGCATGACGTTGATATTACTTATCATGAAAGTTTAGCGGTTTTTTTAACGTATGCTAACGGAAAAAATTTGCATTTAGTCACAAAGTTTGCCAATCAAACCTATAGTCAGCGGAACTATGCTAATGGAGAAGATCATTATTTTCTGTTTGGGAAAGAAACAACAGGCTTGCCGGAAGCCTTTATGCGGGAAAATGCAGAGAAATGTATTCGAATTCCTATGAATGATCAACACGTTCGTTCACTGAATTTATCCAATACAGCTGCATTGATTGTCTATGAGGCACTCCGTCAGCAAGGATTTCCCAATTTAGAATTGAGTCATCATTACGAAAACGACAAACTGGATTAAACAAAAGCTAGCCTTATCGTAATAAAAAAGTGATGATTACCCAATCTAGTGAGGAAGAATAAACTAAATGCATAAGCGCAAGAAGCAGGGATGATTCCTCTTGCGCTTTTTTATATCTTCTTTTTTACAAAGAAAGAACATGGCAATTTCTCACTGAAAATGATACACTGAAAAGCAGAAATCATAGGAAGAAAAAATCACCATAAATAAAGTTTGGAGTAAAAAAATGAAAGTATATTTTACCCGTCACGGCAAAACAGAATGGAACCAACAACTACGTTTTCAAGGAATGTCAGGGGACTCTCCCTTATTGCCGGAAAGTTACGCAGAAATCAAATTATTGGGGCAATTTCTCAAAGATGTGCCTTTTGAAGCGATTTATTCCAGTACTTCTTTGCGAGCTAGAAAGACAGCTATTGCCATCAACGAAGAATTAAACCAACCTGCTGAGATCATTTATACTGATGAACTGAAAGAGTTGGGGTTAGGAGCGCTGGAAGGACAGTTAATCCAAGAAATGAAACTGGTATACGGACAACAATTGGAGCATATGCGTTATCGCTTGGATCAATATGACCCATCAGCTTTTCAAGGAGAGCCGATCACTTCAGCCATTGAGCGAATTACCAAAGTAGTGACGGAAGCTGTTAAGAACAGTAGTGGCCCATTACTATTTGTAGGTCATGGGGCTTCAATGACTGCTGCCATTCAGTCAATGGCTGGTAAAAATATGGATCAGTTGCGGTCAATGGGCGGTTTAAGCAACAATAGTTTGTCAGTTTTAGAAACTAGTGAACCTGACAATAAATTACCGTACCACTTGGAAATTTGGAATGATACATCGTTTTTAACCAAGTAATATCCAAGAAATTGAGAAAAGAGGTGACAGGCGAGAGGATGACGTTATTTGATGCAGAGACTGAAAAAGAATATATCGTAGGTACCGTTCAAGCAATTTTTTTTGAAAATCCTAGTAATTTCTACAAAGTAGTTTTAGTGAAAGTGAGTGATACGAACACTGACTATTTAGAGAAAGAAATTGTCGTTACGGGTAGCTTCGGACAAGTTCAAGAGCAGGAACTTTATCGTTTTTACGGCCATTTTGTCGATCACCCTCGCTATGGACGCCAATTTCAAATTGATAGCTATCAGCAAGAACGGCCGACTTCTGCCGGTGGCGTTGTCAGTTATTTATCCAGCGATAAATTTCCTGGTATTGGGAAACGAACTGCCGAAAAAATTGTTGAAGTTTTAGGAGAAGATGCGATTGATCGTATCATCGAAACCCCTGAAACCTTAAAAGAAGTCAGCATTTTAAATGAAAAAAAACGCCAAACGATTGTGGAGACAATTCGTTTAAATCATGGCATGGAACAAGTAATTGTTGGTTTGAATCGCTATGGCTTCGGGAGTCAGCTGGCTTTTTCAATCTATCAAACTTATAAAGAAGAAACGTTAAAGGTTATCCAAGAAAATCCTTACCAACTAGTGGAAGATATCGAAGGAATTGGCTTTAAACGAGCCGATGGCATTGCTGAGCAACTGGGCATTCAAGCGGACTCTGCCGTGCGGATTCGTGCAGCGGTACTTCATGAAATTTTTGATCTTTCAGTTCGTTCGGGAAATACTTATGTGCCAGCTGAGGAATTATTACAAGCAACAATTCGGACCTTGGAAGCCAGTCGACCTATAGAAATTCAACCTGAACAAGTGGCTAATCAAATCATCGAATTAGTTCAAACCGGAAAAATGCAACAAGAAGAAACCAAATTATTTGAGAATAGCTTGTACTTTTCTGAGTGGGGCATTGGAACGGCAGTTCAACGATTACTATCACGCAAAAAAGAAATTCACTATGAGCAAGCAGAAATTGAGAAAACAATTCGCATCATTGAAAAACGTTTGGACATTCAATATGGCGCTTCACAGCAAGCGGCACTCGAACAAGCGATCAAATCGTCACTCTTTCTTTTAACAGGAGGCCCGGGAACTGGTAAAACAACGGTCATTAATGGTATTGTTTCCCTTTTTGCTGAGTTGAATGGGTTGTCTTTAGATGTGAAAGATTATACCCAAGAGATGTTTCCTATTTTATTGGCGGCACCGACTGGCAGAGCGGCCAAACGTATGAACGAGACGACTGATTTGCCGGCCAGTACCATTCATCGGCTACTAGGCTTAACTGGTCGTGAGAAAAATCCTAGCTTATCAGCAAAAGAGCTGGAAGGCGGACTTTTGATTGTCGACGAGATGTCTATGGTGGATACTTGGTTAGCCAATACGCTTTTTAAAGCAATTCCGACCAATATGCAAGTCATTTTAGTAGGAGACAAAGATCAGCTGCCTTCAGTAGGACCTGGGCAAGTGCTGCATGATTTATTGGAAATGAAGGAAATTCCTCAGCTGGAATTAAATGAAATATATCGTCAAGGCAATGGTTCCAGCATTATTCCGTTGGCTCATGATATCAAAGAAGGACGTTTGCCTGCAGATTTTACCGTAAACCAAAAAGACCGTTCATTTTTTGCCAGTGATGCTTATCAAATTGAAACGTATGTCCGTCAAATTGTGACTAAAGCAAAGGCGAAGGGCTTTACCTCACAAGACATTCAATTATTAGCGCCAATGTATCGTGGTGTAGCTGGGATTGATGCGTTAAATAAAATGATGCAGGAGATTTTTAATCCTAACGATGGACGCAAAAAAGAGGTCAAATGGAATGATACAGTGTACCGAATCGGCGATAAAGTTCTACAACTAGTCAATACACCGGAATTAAATGTTTTTAATGGTGATATGGGCGAAATTGTCGGCATTATTTTAGCCAAAGAATCAGAGGATAAAGTGGATGAATTAGTTATCCAATTTGATAGCAATGAAGTGACCTACAAGCGAAATGAGTGGAATAAAATTACATTATCGTATTGCTGTTCGATTCACAAAGCTCAAGGCAGTGAATTTAAAATGGTGATTTTGCCAATGGTTCAACAATATCATCGGATGCTGCAACGAAACTTACTTTATACAGCGGTCACACGCAGTAAAGAATTGTTGATTCTTTTAGGAGAAAGACGAGCCTTTGAAGCCTGTGTAACCAATAAGTCTGCAAGCCGTTTAACAATGCTGAAAGAGCGAATTGTGACGGCTGATGAGATGTCTTTAACCACTCGGACAAAACTAGCGGCTTATGAAGATGGGTTAACGAAAGACTCTCCCTTTGATCAAGAAAATGGTAATGAAGAGTCAGCTAATGATTATGACGCAGCTGTAAAAAAAGAGCGGCCGGCTACAATCAATGAGTCTGCTGCAGATTATGGTGAGACTATTTCATTGTTTTTTGAAGATGAAGCCAAGAAAACC
>Ga0256408_1000892_pt1 | contig 18260 bp, 27 predicted proteins | sample PhyAR1_FD_185998 | JGI IMG/M metagenome (GOLD analysis project Ga0256408, IMG submission 185998) | Leaf surface microbial communities from alfalfa plants in UC Gill Tract Community Farm, Albany, California, United States - DLSL A.R1 | ecosystem: Host-associated > Plants > Phyllosphere >...
GCATCAAGCCCAGAAAGCAGACCAACTAGCGTTACACCAGTAACAGCAGCTGTAGCCGCGCCCGTGCTAGTAGTCGGCTCTAACATTTGGGTTACTCCGTTTTTTTTGCTGTGCGCTAAATACAAAAAAAGGCCACGCATATGCGTAGCCTTGATTGAAGGTGATTTTATTTATGGTTGGTTAAAAAACAAAAAACCCGCACGATGGCGGGTTTCTTTAAGTATGGTTGCTTATGCTCGCTGCCGTCCGGCGCAGCTTTGCGAAGCGTACTTAATTATTGCTACTTTTTGGCTAAAATCAAGCGATTTTATTTTTCTGGTTCATTATTAACTGCCAGTGACGATGGTGCTTTCTCGTTTTATCCACCAGCCCCACCAGTTCCGATGGGTTCATGCGCTGTAATTCCGTGTAATGAATAATGATATTACCCGCCCTCTCCATGAGTTCACCAAACGAAGCAACGCTGATAATGTACTCTCCATCGTCCAATCGCCTCGCCGATGTCACTCGACCATCTTTAATTTTTAACCGCCACTCACCATCCTGATCGATTGCTGATAGGTTAAATATTGATTGCGGCCGAGTCTGGATTTGGATCCTGTCCCTCTCGAGCAGTTCACCTTCTAAAACAAGTTTGTGGACATACTCTATTGCCAAAGGAATTTGATGTGGGGTTAGTTCGTCGATATGACCAACGTCAAAGCGCTGATGGATTAATGTGTAGGCTTCTGAGAACATTAGCCCTTTCTTGCCCACCAGCAGGTTAATAGCGTCGCGAAGTGGTGTGCGATCATTGGTTGTTGTTTGAGGTTTTGGCTCTTGCGTTTTTACAGCACTAACTAATGCATCGTATGCACGAATGACCTTCAGAGAGAATGCGGCGCTGATCCACATGGCATATGAATAGACCAGTTCTTTGCATACATAGGTGCCGCCTTTACAACCACGTTTAGTTTCAACTGGCGAAAAGGTGCAGATCTGTACCTTTTTAATTTCTTCAATCAATTCATTTGCTTGCTCAGAGCGAAGCCAAAGAACTGGCTTATGCCTATCCTCAAAACCAGCAGCTTTATGCAAATCATTTAGACTATAGCGTTCGTTAGAATCCTGGTGGATTGATATTCCAGAAATAGATATTGATGCTGTCATGATGTGACCCCTGTTAATTTAGAAGTCACCACCGTCAGGTTCGAATCTTGGGGTGGTGAGATGTGCGGGGTTCGAACTACCGGTTAACAGAGAAAACCCGGCGAGCTTTGCAGCTCCCCCGCACACCCCACCATAATTTAGGTGTGAGCGTGCTTACCGCATAAAAAAACCGCTAACGCGGTTATGCGTCTGTTAAGTCGGCGGGGTTCGAATCCCGACAGCGGATTTTGCCGCTGCACGGGAAATGTACCGCCCCTGAAATATTCCGTCAACCATAAAACCGCTCTTGGTTGAGACTAAGCGCCTCATTCATGGGACGATAAAGCATGTATTCGGCGGTACTAAGCCACATATCAACCCGATTACGGCAGGTTGCATAACACCATTCAGGGTGTTGCTCTTGTACATCCTCCGCCATGGCTCGCTTGCTTTTCCTGTGAGTGTAACGCTCATGCAAAATATCAATCAGCGCAGGAAAATCGATTAACGAACTACCGACAACACGATCCATCACGGCAGCTTCTTTATCTGTGCATCCGAATAAATTACCGCTTTTATTGGCCAAAATGTCATTGAGGAAATTTTCTAATTCAGCCTTGTCACATCCACTCTTTTTGAGTGAACGCAGTAATTTTGTTATCGCCGCCTTAGTTATTTTAGTCTTGCCACACAGACGAGAGAGAACGCCTGGGGCTATTCCGCCCTTTCTTACGTAGGACCACTCTCCCCACATCCGTAACTTTCCCTGAATCCAGATAGACTCTAGCGTACGTAACCGCGCTTCTTTAGTGTTAACCAAACCAATGCTATCTGGATAAATCATTTCGAATATTCCTCGAGTATTTTAATGCCAAGGGCTAAGTGAACTTGAAGCAGCAAATCCAGCTCAGAGCCAAAGTTTTTCTCAAACGACTTCTGCCCAGCATGAATAGCCGTGCCATTGCCGCCATGGCGATGATGTGTTGGACATAAAGGGATTACGTCATAGTTACTGGCACGCTGCCCCATGCCACAACCAGAAAGAACGTGATGTATTTCAGCTGGTGAATTCTCATATCCAAGATTATTACAGACGATACAGCCTAGATCGGCTACACGGGATAAGTATGTGCGCTCAGATTTTTTCATTGGCCCACTCCAATGATTCTTTTGTGGATTCTTTTTTTCTTGATATTGCAGACTGTCTGGGCACATACACCATAAGCAGCGCCAATGTCTTTATATTTGCCACTGGCATGAAATATCGTAATCACGTCCACAGAAGTTAACTTTGTAGAGTGATGCTTTTCCCCTTGCGGGAACAGACCTATATCATGCCCATGCTGTGCATTTTCGCTTCTTGTTACCCACTCAAGATTTTCAACGCTATTATTTTTTTTATTTCCATCAATATGGTTAACTTCTGGCTTATTACATGGGTTAGGTACAAATGCCTCCGCTACTAGACGATGAACCATTTTGTAAACAGGTTTAACTCCACGACCTAAATACAAACCTACAAACGCATACCCACCAGGTTTCGTTCCAGCGCGTAAGGCGCGGCCATTTTTCCTTGCAGACAATACTCGACCATCTGTTGTGATTTCATATAAATCCGAAAAACCATCAATTGTTTTCTTCATCACAGAATTAGCCATGTCCCACCTCCGACAAGCGCTTTTCAAGCAACTCTAGCGGAGCGTACGAGGGCGCAATGTCACACTCTTTACCTGTGCTCTCGTTTGGCTCATAGCCAAGTAGATTGTGCAATAAGGCGCTAGGTAGATGAGATTGGAGATTGTTACGAAGGCACCACACGAAAATATCAGCCTGACTGAGCTGTCTATCGGCTGGTTGCCCCATCTGCTCGCAAATGTGATTAAGAATGAAGGCAATGCGGTTTTGTCGCGATATATCCACCAGCTTATCGGGGATCACTTGAGTGTTGAGCTTGTGTTCGCACGAACGGCAAATACAGATAGAGCCATTGTTGCCAACAGGATATGGGACGTAGTGTTTTGCGTCGCACTCGAGCCACTGGCACTTGCTAAGCCATAAAACGTAGTGATCAAGCGCGGTACTACCCCCGCAAAGTCTAAAGACCGTCTCGTTATCGTATAGACCTTGGAAGTGGGGATTGAGAGCTTCGATTTGATTAACAGCAGGTGCGATGCCAGAACTTAGATGTTCTTGCGCCGCGTTAAGCTCAATAATGGCGTAACGCATACCATCGTGGAACTTTATTCCTCGGCCATGTTGAAATGTTACTTGGTGAAGGAGTGGTGTGACGCATGCAGTAAGGATTGCGATCATGCTATTCCCCCTTCACTGAATCAAGGAGTCCTTCAAACAGAACGGGGGTTTTGTTAGCTACCTCATAAAGCCAATTGCTAATCCATTCAGTTACTGTGGCAACACAAGTCACAGCAGCATACAGGATGACAATAAGCAAAATGTGTGGATTGATTACTAGGTAGGTAACCACTCTCAGGAATTTGAGTAATAGTTTTTTTAGACGTGAAAAAGCACCAACCATCTTAGAGGTCAGTGCAGTAGTGCGGTATTTCGTTGTTTGCGCCATTTCAATAACCCAAATAGCGCAGCATTCAGTCGCCAGTTATTCAGGCTGGCGAACTTGAATTATAGCATCTTCATGACCAGCATCCAGCATTAGTTCGATGAAACCCTCTACAGTAGCCACATGCTCTTTGTCATTAAGAATTTTCACAGAAGATACAGAGCCGTCCTTGCAACAGATAACTACACGGCCATCGTGAGGTAATGATATTAATTGTTCAAAATTCATATAGTTGTACTCGATAGATTTATAGACCCTCGCGGGAATCACATCCGTGTCACCTATGCGTGCACTACTTACTATGAAGGTTAATACGACCACGTCCAATAGGTCACATAGATCGGTATGGCTGTTTCGATCGTTTTTATCGATCAATCGGGTTGTTTGGGCTTGATTGGATGATGTTGATTTATTTTCAATGAGTTAGATCATAAGACATAAAAAATCCCGCCTTGGCGGGATTTTTACTTAAGCGGATTGACATCGATAGGCAAACATTGAAACAACGTTTTCACTGCTTGTCTGATTTATTGTTTCATTGACAATAGAATCATTCGAAAGCTCTAGAAGCATTGGAACCGTGATTTTCAATCTAGCAGCCAGTGATTCCACATCAATATTGATATCATTCAGCAACACTTGCATTGCTCGTTTAAAAAGCTCTGGTTTCTCATGAGGAATCAAGCAGTCTTCTTTCTCTTCAATCGCCTCTCCCTTACGCTTTAGGCCAAAAAAAGCAGTTTTATATTGAGAGTCCGTAAGCAATCCAAGTTGGTGAGCGCGATACACTATAGCTGCCTTGCTGACTTTCCAAGTTAGCTTAAACTCACTCAAACCATGCCAATTAATTCGGCCTCCGACAGGTCTTGGGAAATACTTTGCCATTGAACTTCTAGGTAAAAGTAACGCTGAAGCAAAGCGATTTGCCTGTGATTCCGTGGCACGATCACCAGTGGAGACTCCACCATGCAAAATCAAATGCCCTACTTCGTGGGCAATATCAAATCGCTGACGGCATGGTGATTTTTTAGCTGTATTTCTTACAATAAAAGGTCTTTCAAGTGGAACAGAGAGCGCATCAACATCATCAGAAACGGAATCAAATGATGTAACAAAGGCACCTAATTTTTCAGCTAAACGAGTCATGTTATCTATAGGGCCAAAACCTAATCCCCAATCAAGACGACATTTCTCCGCCATGCGCTCAATATCATCCTGAGTCTGAGCTTTTAGCTCAGGGAACATTACTGCGGGTAGATTCAGGTTTTCCTCAAAAACGACTATGAGGCGCCTATACAACTCTGCTTTTGCAAGTGTCGCTAATTTTGTTGCTACTCTCGTAGAACTGCGCTTACGAAAATGAACAATCTCTTCGTTAACCGGAGAGTTTTCCTCCATTTCAAAAAACGCAGGAACTACTTGCAAGACGATAGCTAATTCATTAGCAAGTTCATTTGTGGGAGCAGCATAGCCGGATTCCAGCCGCTGGATATACTGGCGGGTCTTCCCAACCCGCTCAGCCACTTGCTCAAGAGATAACTCGTGATACAGACGAGCCAATCGTAAATTAGAACCGTTGAACACTTTTCACCTACTACTCGTTATTGCGTTTTTTATCCTCATCAGGTTTGGCGGCACTGATAGGGTCCAATTCAATTTTTGCTGCAACCGGAGCGGAATCATCAACTGAGTGCAATACTGCAGTTCTTTCTTCGCCATATGTCCAAAGACAAAGAACCTCTTCTAATGGGCTATAGCCAACAAAATGAACTCGCGCGCCCTCGCCTTCAAACTCTGGTTTTTCTACTACAAAGCGCCACATTGTAGGGGTTGTTACTTCAGGTGCCCATAACTGATCCATGTTATTTCTACGGAAAAAACCCGGTTTTTTTGGTTTTTCTGGATCATCGGCAAAAAATCGAACGGGAATACCCTCAATTTCAAAAGTCACATCCATTCCTGCATGAGTAAGTCTTAACCACTCATGCACATCGGAAGTACACAACTTAATCAAATACTGACGCTGGCGTCCGAAAGTACACGTCCCTCTCGTATAATTGTCATCAAGAGACGTTGAAAGTTGCTCATGTGTGTCATCTAAAACTTTAAGTAACCCCTCAGCAACAACAGCTAAGCGCTCTGAACTTAGCTGAGGATGGAAATCCGAAGGAAATGCGGAATCAAGCATCAATATTCTCTCTCTTTTATTTGGTGCAAAAAATCGAATTTGTCAATTGAGATATTGGTGCATATTTTATGGTTTGTCAACCTGATAAATATTATTCACATTCCCCTAACATCCCCCCCCCTTCGCCAGCTGACGTACGGCACCGCTGACTGCTTTCTTCAGAGCCTCAACTCTACGAATCTCACTACGCAAACGGCGCAGCTCAAGATTCAGGTATTCTGGTGTTGGAACAATAAGCTCCATCATGTGAGCTGGAATAACGGGCTTATTTAGCATAGTGGCCACAGTTTCTTTTTTCTTGGCCATATCTTTAGCAGCATCACCAGCAGGAATAGTTTTGGGGATATTTTGTGGTTCGTTTTGTGGTTCCACTGCTTCGCCCTCTTTGACCAGGTGGTAGTAATTTTTTCCGTTGCGCTCCACCAGCGTGATGCGACCGGCTTTTTTGTCGTGTGCCAGCATTGGCCCAATCATACGACCTTCAATTTTTGACTTCTCGCCCAACTCGGCGGCGGTCATATCACCGTGCTCAGCAAGCAGTTCGCGCAGCAGCCCCACTGTCGGTTTTGTTGCACTACTCGGCATCTTTGTTGCCTTAATTTCTGGTTTAGGTGGATTTTGATGCGCTTTTACCGTGTTTTGTTGCTGTTTGGCTGGATTCCGTTGCACTCTCTTTCCTCCTGATTCTGCGTACAGGCCATTCACACAAATCAGCTCATTGTGCTCTACGGCATCGGAAAGAAACGTGATCATATCTCTCGGTATAACCCCAAGTAACGCAGCCAGATCCCCGCAGCTTGATGCACCGTATTGCTCGATTTGTGATACTACCGCACTCAGTGTTAATGCCATTTTTTGCCTTCCCGTTAGAAATATTTTGCCTTGGCGCCACACGCCGCGTTTTTGTCTAAAGCCCAGTTCACCGTATCTTGCTCCGCGGCCTCCGCTATAAGCTGTGATATGGCAGTTTGTGCACGGAGGTAGAGTTTTTTATCAATCAGCTCAGTTATCTTTTGCTTTTTCGCGTTGATACCTGCAGCAGGATTTTTAGGTTGTCGTTTTCCAACCGGAGGTTTTGTTTTTGCGTATTGTTTTGTCGCCGGTAATGAATAGCACCATCTCTTTTTGGTACCAGTCTTGATTAGGCATCCAAGCTGTTGAAGGTACTTCAACTGGGTACCCACAGTGCCATTCGAAAGCCCTGTTCCTTCAGCGATAAAACTAAAATCTGAATTTGGGTTTTTCTCCAGAAAAACAATAACATCTCTAATGGCTGACATTTTAAAACGCCCCTGCATTTTGATTTTCATTGGTGTGATGACGCCCAATTGCCATCGCGCAGCGTACCGATACAACGCATTTATCAAAAAGCCTTACCAGTTCACACATCTCACGCTCTTTGGGCTCTAACGGTGGCGGCACTCGGTCGCTCGGTGATTTTCTGCTACCAGATGATTTTCTGGCATTCTCTGACCGCTCGTAATAACGCTCGTCAACGCTGACAAGTCGCCATTTTCTACCGTGGTTTCTGTACTCGATGTCTACCAGAGAAGAGCGTTTCAGCGTCCCGATGCGTGTGTTTACGTCCGTAAGCGGTATGTCGAGATCAGGGTATTTTTGATTGATTCTCTGCAGAACTTCTTTCGTCGTCATTGCACCCTCAAACATAATTTCGCAGAACTCACGTGCAGACAGCGTCTCTTTGGTTTCCATCGTTAGCTCCTAAATCCTTTGGGTATTCCTGAATAATCTTGGTTTTTTAAGTCGATATTTACCTTCGCCGGCTCTGCGATTTTTTGCGGCTTGCCATTACGCCGCCACGCCCTCGCTTGGTCGAAATATCCCTCGAAGTTCTCTTGGCTGAATATCGTCTTGGGGCGCAGGTAAAAACTCATGTTGTCCTGCCCTGCCCACTCGTTAGCGATGTAATCGACCACCAGCATGAGGTCGTCAGCAACGTATTCGCCCTGCAACACACCGGAAATAAAACCGCGCGTCGTAGCCCCATCCCGAAATTCTGAGTTGGTCACTCGGTTGAAGTGATTTAACACCCGTAAAACCGGATCAGATTCGTCGTCGTGTGGTTCGTCGGGCAGCTCGTCTGCCTGACAATAAATTTGTAAGTCTCTATCTGTGTCTAGATCTGTATAGAGAAAGGATTCGGCGACTTCGCCGTTTCCATGATTCCGCACTTCCGCCGTTTCCATTCCGCGACTTCGCCGAATGGATTCCGCATCTTCGCCGTTTCCGTTGCCATCGGATTCGGCGACTTCGCCGTTTCCATTCCGCACTTCCGCCGTTTCCAGTACTGGCGGGAATATTTTGCTGATTAGCGCTTCACCATCGATTCTGTAGTGCATCGTTGGGGTACCATTAACTTTGCGAATATCGACCTGCACAATATTCGGTAAATATTTCTGCGTTATCTTCTTGATGAGTCGGCGAACCTGTTCCTCACTGAGCCCGCCAGCCTCTTCACCTAATTGTTCGTGGCTCTTGTAGAACCACCCATCTGATTGAGTCGAATAGCCCGACCAAAAGACAAGTTGGTTCAGAACCACTGCCAATGGGTAACATTGCTGATCACCAGAGAAAAAGGCCAAGTAAGGCCTAGGGAACGTAATGCTGTTCCTTTGCCCTGATAACGATTGAACGACCTCAAAAATACGACTCACACCCTTACCTCTGTGAACTTCATAGAAAACAATCTCAGTGGGAGCTGGCTTGGTGCATCAGAACCATGACGCAGATAAACCACATAGCCACCTGCCAATCCCTGAACAGTTACAGTTACGCCACGATGATCTTTAAACCGCTGGCCTTTCCTGACCTCGATATAACCCCTTGATGGGATTTCACCTTTAAAGTTACGTTGCAAAGCACACCGCAGGCGCTCTTGTAAGTTGCTCATAACCACCTCACTGAGATAGAAATTACTGTCCTACGTACCACTTAGGCATATTTGGTAATCTAGCCTGCCGGATTTCACGCTTTACAGCCGGTGCCGGAGCTGCTTTATTGTGCTTGGCGTAAAACTTTACCTCACGAAGTAACGCATCAAAGTCCGCACGTTTATTCTTCTGCCCATAGCTCACCGCATGGTATGCGGCTGCATTAGCCGCTGCCTCTGGGATTCCATCACTAACAAGCAGGGATCTAATGCCATTAAGGGGGTATTTCTCTGCGTTCGTCATGCCGCTACCTCATGGATCGTTAAACGGATTGTGTTCGGCGGCAGCATGGCCACCAGCGAGTGAAGCGCTTCCCTGACCTCTTTAGCCTGAATGGCTAATGGTGAATTCATTAGCTTCGCGTTTACCGCCTCCATGCACTCTTTGTTTGCGGCCGCTGCCACAAGTGCAATAGATTGCTCCTCATCAACCAGGCGCTGATGCTCAGCCTCAATGGCGGCCATTACTGCTGGCGCTAACTCTTCGGCTTGGCGGAGGTAATACGGCGTAACGCTGCGAAATACTCGCTTGATGAACAGTGCGTTATTACGGCATCGGCGCGACCACTCATCAGCATCATTGATGTTCAGTGACTCAAGGAGATCACCAGAGTATTGAGCCCCAATCTTCTCGGTTATAGGCCACCAGCCGTCTTTCCTTGCCCACGCTTCTAGCTGTTCAGCTACTAATTTGATTTCCATGATTCACACCTCAGGCAGCATCGGTATTACGATTTTGTTCATACAACGCTGGCTCATATTTCAATGCCCCAGATGTCATGCGTTCAATTTTCGCTGCTCGTTTTTCTGGGACCAAAACACCCCAACCGCTCACTGATGAGCGAGCGATATTTAGAGCCTTAGCAACTTTCGCTGCGGATCCAAAATAAGTGACTACATCAGACTTCTTCATAACTGCCTCATTGGTAGGTTTTCTTAACCTTACTTGTTAGGGAAACCTAAGTCAACGTTTGTTAGGATTACCGAACTATGAAAACAATCGGTCAACGAATAAAAGAGCGGCGTACAGAGTTAAAACTAACTCAGCGAGCTTTAGCTAAGCTCGTGAACGTTGCGCATGTAACTATTTCTCAGTGGGAGAATGACCAAACATCTCCCAAGGGAGATAACTTGTTTCAATTGTCAGATGCACTCGGAAAAGATCCCGCTTGGATTCAGAGAGGAAATGACTCTGGAGAGTCGGATAGCACTGCTGGCGCAGTTATCCTTTCTCCGGAGCAAAGACAACTAATCGATTTATTCAATCGCCTTCCTAGCAGTGAGCGCCAGCATCATATCGATGCCCTGCGAGATACTGTTGAGGGTTATGACAAACTCTTCAATGACATAGTCAAAACAAAAAATATTGATGAACTGATTGCGGCGAAAAAAAACCAAAAGTAAACAGCCACTGATTAGTTAAAATCCTAAGCCGCCCTCGGGCGGTTTTTTTTATGCTCCAATTTAATTTGTTAGGTTTTCCTAAATTCATGCTTGACGTTTTGTTAGGTTTAAATAACAATGCTGTTATCGAAAGCTAACAAGCAGCATTCAGCAAAACATTCTGACGGCGGGAAAGAACGCGACAAGGGGAAACTCATGAGCAAGACGCAAATCACAAACCTACTGATAAGCAACTATGGCATTACTTGGGAAGCTGCTTATCACTACGCAAGTGCAGCTGAATGGGATTGGGTTTTGGCTGGGATTTATATCCGTGAAGACGTCAAAAATGGGAATCTTTATTACTGATGTTTTTAAGGCAGCTCGGAAAGACGAGCACACAACTAAAAGAGCGCTGGCATGAAAAACATATCTCGCAGCCATTAAAACGAAAGCCGGGACGGATGGCAGAAACGCGGTAGTGCTCTTTTAGTTGTGGTGAATCCGCAGACCAATGCGGCGGTAAGTTTAGCGAGGTTCCATCCATAGCCTCTTAGGGGACCGGTTGTCTGGCTGACTAAACGCCTAATGACAACTAGCCGAAAGGCCACCACAGCATCATCCATGTGAGTATTTAGGCGGTATCGGATCCTTTTAACCGATGCATTAGCGAAAACTGATACCGCCATTTTTTTGAATAGAAATTTATTACGGCATTTTTGCCGGGGCTTTCTGCAACCAAAATTCAGGAGTTCGGAAATGAAATTAAATCCAATACAGCACCGCATGATGATTAATCGCGGACTAGCGTACGTTGCATTCAAGTGCCAAAAATCCGGGCATAAATGGGCTTCTGCCATGTCCGCAATGCGCTGCGCATTCACTGATTTAACAACACCTCGCCTAGTTAAAGCCTCTGGCCTTGAACGTTCCCAGTGCTGGTCCTCTTTCAGTATTGACGATGCCGATATGAATTTTCGCATGTATGGCGATGAAACAATTATTGACGGCGATAAGAAGCAAGCCACCAGCGTTATTAACCTCGAGTTCGGATGTTCGGTAATTAACAACCATTAATTTTATTGGCTTTGTACAAAAGCCAATTGATATGCGCCTCGTGGTCCCCTTCATAAATTTATGACCTGGGCACGTTTAGACGCGGGGCGCATATCAATTACTAAGGAGATAAACAGCATGACTATATATTTTAATTACTTGAGCGCTAAGAAGAGCTCTAACGCAAAAGACATGGTTATTTTAGTTGATGTTGAAACAGCTAAAGAGTGCCCTTTTGCTATTTCTTTTTTAGCTAAACAAACTGGTATCGACCTATCTAATTATTTCAAACCCGTTACTACTGATACGCCAATTGTTGATGATCTGCCGGAAGAAAACGAGTTCAGTACAACATGGTGTGAAAAGTACAAACTCGCGGAAGATAAAAAAACATGGCGTCTAATCGCTCCGCCAGAAGCTGAAACCAAGATTGATGACGACCTCATTAAGGTATCTGAAAAACCTTTAGATTTCCGCTTCACATCTGTATGGAAACACGGACCAGAAACCGAAACTGTCACTCGTGAGCAGATGAATGACGTTGTCGCGATGATCATGGACACCGACGATAACTTTTTTCAAAACATACTACTGTCCGTACGTGGTGAACAGTTCGCGAAAGATGCCACCCTGCAACAGCTCGGCGCCCTAGCTCAAGCAACCAAAGACGTGTTTATGTACACGGATCGCCCCGCTGAACTGGGACAAATATCTAACTTCATTAAGCAATATTGTTCCTGCGCAATTTCAGATGCTGGAGAAGGTGCGCTGGAAAATATTGTCACACTGTATCGCAGCAAACAAACTACGCCGGTAATGCCCGAAACCAGAGAGCAAACGACAAGCACAGGTGCAACACTGGGTACCCCAATCCGTTTGTCTGATGATGTTCTCCACTCCCCTGTATTTCTGAAAAAGGTTATTGCCTACGCCATGCAGCCGGCTAACGGTTATGACTTATTGGTCCCACCAAAGGGCATTGTCGATCGCGCCGCTGAGCTAATGAAAGATAAAGACGTTATTGATTGGTATAACGCGCTTTCAGAAACCCCAGGCATTTTAGCTCTGCATCCTGACTTTACCTTTGCGTGCATCCAAGCTGCACCGATTGCTATCACCAGCGATAAGGGAAAATTGCGCGAGTACATCAGTCAAAACCTTGGTGTGATTCAGCCAGTACCAGTTAAAACCGAAGAAACCGCCTCAAATGACGTAGAAGAAACGGAAGTAGGCACCACCGACAACACCACTAACATCAACTATAAAACTATACGCGCTGCCGTATGTACCGTGTTGAATGGTGAGACTACCATTATCAGCAATAGCGAAGTTGACGCGTTTTTAGATGCCATCAACATTACCAAAATCCCTCTTGGCCGTATGTTTGCCAAAGAAATTTCGTCGTTTGATACCGATCGCCAACTGACTGACGACGATATTCACCACCTTGTCGCCGATGTTCTTGATAATTGGAGCGACGACCAAGCCCCACGGCTAGAGTTCATTGAATCCCGAGTGAACTACTACATCGCCGACCACCAGCCAAGTGATGCCTTAAACGTTGTCACAAAACACGAAGTGTCCCCTGAAGAAAAAACGGAACACAAAACAGTATTTTCTTTAGATGCATTGCTCGCTGGTCCAGATGAAAAGGCACAAATAGATGAGTGCGACAAATCAGCTACACAACCTAAGCCAACCATTGAAGAACTGCAGGCCGAGATTCAAACACTAAAAGCCCACCAGCAATTATTTAGTAATTTTGTTAGCGCTGGCGTGAAATTCCTTCTGTCCTGTGAGGGGGATAAATAATGACTACCCCTAACCTGCTGGCGCCCCGTGCGCCAGAAATCACGATGTGCTACTGCTCGAAATGCTTGCAGAAATTCAACATGGACGATGGCGTTAAAAAAGTGATCACACATCATCGCAGTGCGGGACAGAACGCGACAGAAACCAAATATTTTTGCTGCGCAGCACACCGCGAAGAATGGACAAATTTAAACGTTCGTAAAGCCATTCCTAAAATTAAGCCCCAACAACACCGCCGTTCATCTTGGGGGTTTAGATGAAATACGGTTCAGTTTGCAGCGGAATTGAAGCTGCTAGTGTGGCATGGGAATCACTCGGGTTTATACCTGCATGGTTTGCTGAGATTGAGCCTTTTCCGTGCGCCGCATTGGCGCACCATTGGCCACATATTCCGAATCTTGGTGATATGACACAAATAGCGACAGCAATTCCGCATGGTGAAGTTGAAGCGCCGGAGATTCTTGTTGGAGGTACTCCATGCCAGGCGTTTAGCGTTGCCGGCCTGCGCGCTGGCTTAAGTGACGCTAGAGGTCAATTAACGATCGCATATGTAGAGCTAGCTGATGCAATTGATAGAAAAAGACGTGAATACAAACAACGCCCAGCAATCATCGTGTGGGAAAACGTGCCAGGAGTCCTTAGTAGCAAAGACAATGCTTTCGGATGTTTTCTCGCCGCACTGGCCGGAGAAAGTGAGCCACTACAGCCGTCAGGGAAAAAATGGACAAACGCTGGTTATGTGTTTGGACCCACGCGCACTATCGCCTGGCGAATTCTCGACGCCCAATATTTCGGAGTGGCCCAACGCCGCCGCCGTGTGTTCGTTGTCGCAAGTGCTAGAACAGACATTGATCCCGGAAAGATACTTTTTGAGTTCGAAAGCCTGCGCCGGGATACTCCGCCGTGCCGAGAAACGAGAGCGAGCACTGCCTCCCATCTTGGAACAAGCATTAAAGTCGGTAGTCATTGGGACTCAGAGCTAAACCCGCATCCGACACTGAACCAATCACACAACGTTGGCGGCATTGGTTCAAGCAATCAAGAAGTATTTAGCCAGCGCGGGAGTGGCCTTGTTGGTCATAAGTGGCCAGCAGATATCGCATGTACTCTAAATGCTGCATTTGGTTCAAAACTTGGGTTAGAAGATCAGCACATTAACGGTGGAGCTTCATTGTTCGTGCCAGCGAACCTAGAATTTTACGAGGCGTATCAACATCACGGTTGGCGTGAATCTGATTGTGCCGGTCCATTAACAGCAAACTTAGAGAAAGGCGTAATGGGGAGCACTCCCCTTATTCGCCAAGATGCCACTGTATTCAATTGGCAAGCGGCTGGTAATACATCTTCAACATTGGGGGCTGATGAGCATTGCACTGGCACACTCCAAGCCACGATTGCTTATTCAGTTGCGCTTCGTGGGCGCGATGGTGGCTCTTCTGCCGAGCTCGGAGATAATTTATCAGGTGCATTGCGAGCAAGTGTGGGCGGAGGCGATAAGCCGCATGTTTTGATACACACGCCAGCAATAGCGCTTGCCGGTAACACTATCGGACGCGCACCAGAAAACGGCGGAAATGGAGCAGGTTACAGCATTGAAACGGGCTACACGCTGACTAAATCAGATCAGCATGGCGTTATGCATAACATGCACGTTCGTCGCCTGACACCCCGTGAATGTGAACGTCTACAGGGTTTCCCTGATAATCACACTCTCGTCCCCTACGGTCGCAAAATTAGCCCCGAGAAAATGGATCGAGATTTCGCAAAATATCTTATGCGCGGTGGCAATCTAACTTTTGAAGAATGCTGCGGAAGAGCTACGGATGGTCCTCGCTATAAAGCGATCGGTAACTCTATGGCTGTACCGGTTATGCGTTGGATTGGTGAAAGAATTTTATTGGCGGCTGGAGAAAATGATGATTAAACATCCTGCGATTCGCTATCACGGTGCCAAATTCAGGCTTGCGCCGTGGATTATTGAGCATATGCCAACTCACATCTGTTATGTCGAACCATTTGGCGGAGCTGCTGGCGTGCTCCTGCAAAAAACGCGCAGTTATGCGGAGGTTTACAACGACCTCGATGGCGACGTTGTTAATTTGTTCCGTGTATTACGCGAACCAGAACTAAATCAGCGACTGCAGGATGCTTGCGCTTTAACTCCGTATTCAAGGGATGAGTTCTGCGCCGCGAAAGAAATTGCTTCCGATCCTGTTGAGCGGGCTCGCCGCATGGTTGTACGCGCTAGCATGGGATTTGGGTCAGCCGCAGGGATCGGCGGGAATTCAGGTTTCCGTAGTGATAGTAAGCGTAAATACGCTACTGCAGCTCATCTGTGGGAGCGTTATCCATCTAACTTATCTGCTATTTGCCAGCGCCTGCAGGGTGTCATCATAGAAAACAAAGACGCATTGGAGGTTATGCGAGCTCACGACGCTGAAAAAACGTTGCATTACATTGATCCGCCGTATGTGCCAGAAACCCGCGTACAGGGAAACCGCTATTACAACCATGAAATGACAATCGAAGATCATGAGCAACTATTAGCTGTGGCCAGAACGATGATCGGAATGGTGATGATAAGTGGGTATGACAGCGAACTATATAACGACATGTTGGCGGGCTGGGATAAGAAAACTAAAGGATCACGAATCAGCGCCGGAAGAGGGACAAAAGTTCGCACCGAATGCCTTTGGGTAAATCCAGCTGCGGCCACAACACAGGAGCAGAAATAAATGCTAGTCGGTTTCCTTCTTCTGGTAAGCGCTTGCGGGGCTGATTACTGTGAAGCCCTACCCGTATCAGAGAAAATTTATCAAACAGAAGAACTGTGCCAAGCAGTATTAACAAAGATCCACAGTGTCCGCCCTCATGCTGTTCTTATGTGTAATGAGGTATATGGCGAAGATACTGATGGATCTGATTCCTGAAAATCAATAAACCACCAGCCAAGCATTTATTCTGTGGCTGGTCATTGAGGTATAGCGATGGCTCGAATGCTTACATTGCTGGAGTGGGCAAAAGAAGAATTCGGCGATAATGCCCCCAGCGAAAGACTCTTAAAAAAATATGCCAAAGGATTGATGATCGTACCACCAGCAAAAAAAGTTGGTAGAGAGTGGATGGTTGATAGGGATGCGCGTTATGTCGGGGAGTTGGCAGCCCCAAAATTACCAAAAACGGCAAATCCGATGTTAAGAAGGATAATTTCAGATGGCAGCACGTCCTCGCTCACATAAGGTTACTATCCCGAACTTATACAGAAAACTGGATAAGCGTAACGGGAAGATCTATTGGCAATACAAGCACCCAGTTAGCGGTAAATTTCATAGTCTAGGGTGTGATGAGGATGAGGCAAGGCAGGTAGCTAGTGAGGCTAATGTAATACTTGCCGAGCAGCGCACTCGGCAAATCCTAACAATAAATGACAAAGTAGCAAAGCTAAAAGGTACAAGGGAGTCAATTACGGTTTCTGAGTGGCTGGATAAATATATTTCTATTCAAGATGAGAGGCTCAAAAACGGCGAACTAAAGATGAATACCTACAAGCAAAAATTAAAACCTGTGCGCCTTTTCCGTGAGCATTCTGGAATGAATTATTTAAAAGATATTACTGCTCTCGATATTTCTGAGATTGTAGATCCAGTTAAAGCAGCAGGATATGGGCGCATGGCTCAAGTTGTTCGCATGGTTCTTATTGATGTATTCAAAGAGGCTCAGCATTCTGGTCACGTTCAGCCAGGATACAACCCTGCTCAAGCGACACGGCAGCCCCGTAACAAGGTTGCTCGTCAGCGCCTATCGCTAGAAGAATGGAGGGCTATTTTTGAGCAAGCAGATAACCACCCCGCCTATCTAAAAAGTGGGATGCTACTAGCTCTAGTCACAGGCCAAAGGATCGGGGATATATGCGCGATGAAGTTTTCGGATATTTGGGATGACATGCTGCATATCACACAAGAAAAAACAGGCATGAGACTAGCTATACCACTAAGTCTGAGATGCAATGCTATTGGTATGAGTCTTAGAGATGTAATTTCAGTTTGCCGTGATGCCGTCGTCAGTCAGCACCTAGTTCATTTTAGACACTCAACATCTCAAGCCACACGTGGTGGAAATGTATCAGCCAGTTCTCTGACAACGACATTTAAGAAAGCTCGTAATAATTGCGGCATCAGTTGGGAAGAGAAAACAGCGCCGACCTTTCACGAACAACGGTCATTATCAGAACGGCTCTATCGTGAACAAGGAATTGATACGCAAAAATTGCTTGGGCATAAATCTAAAAAAATGACCGATAAGTACAACGATGATAGGGGTAAAGATTGGATGATTGTTGCTATATAAAAGAGCAAATCATGGGGCAGTTTTGGGGAAGAATTTTGGTGGGGTTTTGGGGAAGATTTATAGTTAACAAAAAATAACGGGGCATTAACAGCCCCGTTTACATTTGCATTATTACATGTGCTTAATAATCGCGTCACCAAACTCTGAACATTTCAGCAGTTTAGCGCCTTCTAATTGACGTTCGAAGTCATAGGTCACGGTCTTGGCTGCGATCGCGCCTTCCATGCCTTTAACAATCAGGTCAGCCGCTTCGAACCATTCCATGTGGCGCAGCATCATTTCTGCAGACAAGATAATAGAACCAGGGTTCACTTTATCCTGACCTGCATACTTAGGTGCGGTGCCGTGAGTCGCTTCGAACAGAGCGCACTCATCACCGATGTTAGCGCCCGGTGCAATACCGATACCACCCACCTGTGCCGCCAGCGCATCGGAGATGTAGTCACCGTTCAGGTTCATACAGGCGATAACGTCATACTCAGCAGGACGCAGCAGGATCTGTTGCAGGAACGCATCCGCAATCACATCTTTAACGATGATGTCTTTGCCGGTTTTAGGGTTCTTGATTTTCACCCATGGGCCACCGTCAATCAGTTCGCCGCCGAATTCTTCACGCGCCAACTGGTATCCCCAGTCTTTGAATGCGCCTTCGGTGAACTTCATGATGTTGCCTTTGTGAACCAGCGTCAGAGAGTCACGGTCGTTGGTGATCGCATACTCAATTGCCGCGCGAACCAAACGCTTAGTGCCCTCTTCCGAGCAAGGCTTGATACCGATGCCGCAATGTTCAGGGAAGCGAATTTTCTTCACACCCATTT
>Ga0256408_1000893_pt1 | contig 18250 bp, 22 predicted proteins | sample PhyAR1_FD_185998 | JGI IMG/M metagenome (GOLD analysis project Ga0256408, IMG submission 185998) | Leaf surface microbial communities from alfalfa plants in UC Gill Tract Community Farm, Albany, California, United States - DLSL A.R1 | ecosystem: Host-associated > Plants > Phyllosphere >...
CTTGTTTTGGATTATACTGCTTCATGTGAATATCAAGATCCGGATCATAGATTTGGATGTACAATCGATGTCGACAATTAATACCTTGGGTTCCGTCAGGCTCACCGTACCCATGATCATAGATCGATGAAATATGACGTAATCCTTCCGGCACATCCTCTTTACGGACAAGCAATACCCATCCGCCTTGGATATGGGCACAGTGTGGTCGTGCAGCCATATGGCTACTCATTAGCGCTGTGACAATTCCATGCTCTAGCCCTCGCTTAAGTCGTAGATCCTGATAGACTCGATGCGTTGTGGTTTTCAAAACCATCCGAACGTAGCGCTCAAGGCTCCATTCACGTCCTGATTTGTCGACAAAGGTCGTCATCACCCCTTTTTCTACCATCGCATAGATCGATTCTCTGAGAGCCTGTTGTGACGTTTTAGTACCGCCAATGATTTTGGCTACAGTATCGTTTAAAACTTGTTGATACATCTTAGCCAGTGGATTATTCGGGTAATTGGTGTCGATCAGCGTTTGATTGACATGATTGTCGAGATCTCGCCATTGCTGATTAAGATACGACTCCATCACATTGTCAATCTCAGTTCGTGATGGCGGTTCTTTTCCAGTTTGTTGAGATAAGTTTTTGTCAAGATCTGAAATGACTTCAAACCCCATATCCACGATGATTTTACGTAGCTGATCATAAGAATACTGACTTGTTTCATTGACCAATTGCTGCAAAGATTGTTGATTCAATAAATTTAATTGATGCATCTTTTCAATTTTCCAATGAAAAGCATTGTCCTCATTCAAAGGCATTCGAGTTGGCATTTTCAAATGCTTGACAAGCATCCTCATGATCTCATCTTCCATCGACATATAAGCATCTTGAATGTAAGAAGCCTCAATATCTAACTGGTTAGGTGTAATGGCCATTCAATCACTCCTCGAATTCGTCAAAACCTGTGTCACTCATGTCCTTAGTTGTACGATCGACAACACCTAACTGAGCTTCTATATACAATTCCTTTGCCTTATCTTCTGGAACACCCATTATTTTTTGTGTAGCCATCCATCCAGGAATCAACCCTTCACTATAAAGCCCCCGATAATGTACGGCTTCTGCTTCTTTGTTTATAAAGACACCATCATCAAAATTTACACCAATTTGCTCGTGAGTCGGAATCTCTCCGGAAAATAAAGGTTCGCCCTTCTCATCGTCTAAAGTCGCTGCTAATTCAAACACCGAAATGATTACATCTTTAATAAAGGTCTCTAGTTCTTTAATGTGAAGATTTCTAGATTGATATGTTTGTGAGTTCTCACTAACGACCTCAGTCGCTGTTTTGTTTCCAGATCGAATGCTCCCCCCATCGAAAGTGAATGTACCATTCGAAAGACCCGTTTCCATCTCAAGCGTCCGTAAATGATGATTGATTGTTTCAATGTACTGTTTCGTTCGAATATCCGTAGTCAAGTCCTTGATCATCGTCTTTTCGACGTCTTCACCGGGGAGCAATTGATAGAGATCCTCTTCTTCATCAAAGTATTGTACACTATCTTCTTGATCAAAGCGGGTCTTGAGAAACCTATCAGTGACCGCTATTCTTCGACGTCCACGGCGTATCTCCAAGTCAAATTCATTTTCCGCAAGATTGATGGCGTCCAACGTGTCTTTGCAGTTGTCGCAGATGCCTAAACCCAACGGTGATTGTGGCGCAAGATTATTAAATCCAGCTGGTTTGAAGTACGTGAATAGTGGTCGCTCTATGCTTTCTCCCCAATTAACTGGATCTAAATCCTTATATTGATCCAATGTGTTAAGCGATACTTGAATTCCTAATTCATTTACTTTCTCGCTCTCATAGAGTTCGTTTTTAACCGCGTACTCATAGCGATCCGGCTTTCCTTTTTCCTCGATTAAAACCCATTCGTGAAATTCTAGCAGTGTGTAATATCGAATTTTATCCTTTTCGGCAACTGTTGTTCGAAAGGGGATCGCGCATTCGCTAATTTTATTTGTATTGCTTTCTAGAGGAAAGAACGCATCAGCTAACGCCCAGGAGAATTCAATTTGTCCTGATCGATCATTAAAGTACGGTCGAACAACCAAACCACCTAAAGCCATCGCAGGTTCTAAATATTTCCCAAGATTTTTCTTGAAATCGTTGTGTTTGAATATTGATTTGATAAATTCATTATTCGTCTTGTCAACTAATTGATTGCTGTCTTTTTTATATTCACCGACAACAATTTCAACTTGTTCATTGAACATGACTTTGACATATTCTGCCGATACTTTCTTCAGCATGTTCAATTGTTTTTTGTTTCGTGTTCGGTAGTTCCCGTTACTATTTTTAAATCGCTCTGAATCGCTCCCTTGCTTATACCTTGCTAGACTATCCTGAATCCTTCTATACTCCTTAGGATCCATTTTAATCTTTGGGTGATCCAAAATACTTTGGTAGCTTCTTTTTACGCCCATACCTGCTGCCCCCTTTCTAAAGAATCGTTTAATCGACTGGAAAACACTCACTTATACCACCGCCTTCTTTATACCTTCAGTTTCCATCTTATGGCCATCGTGATACATAAATACATAAATGCATCACAGGTGTGGTCATCACTTTTAACTACTTTAGGATCATCAGCGTCAATGGTTCTCTCGTCCCACATGTACTTCTTGTGTTCATCAAAGAAAATTTCATTATCTTTTGTATCCAGATAAAAAAAACGCCCTTGGGCGAATAGATCCTGCACATAATCGATCATGTCCACTTTTTTCTTTTTGTTCACAGTAGTCAGACGAATATCAAAATCTCTCAGATACTGATTACGTAAAGCCCCTTCAGCAGAGTCAATAAGCTCCATATATACCGGAACTTTCCATTTCTTTTGATTCTTACGAACAAATGCGTCCATATCAACTGATAGTTCGCTAGGCGCCTTCTTGTTCGTCTTGCCAGCAGGTGAATAGTAATAAGTATCTAACAGTATTACATTCTTTTTATCTGTATAACCAATACATAAAATAGTTGTGGCAGATACCTGGTGCCCACTATCAGTCGTAAAAGCAATGTATCGCAACCTCTCATTTTCAGGCAATTGCTTTAGCGGTTTGATTAACTCGGCATTATAAATATTAGTGCCTAAGCCTACTGGTTCGCCAAGGTACAAATAACGATAGTAATCATAGTCATTTTCTTTGATCCGATCGATCATCTTAAGCATCTGATCAGTAACAAAGCCCAAGGTGTCATCTAAATAGCTTGAATGATGGACCAAGTAATCCGGATCGGTTTCTTTTTCCTCTACCCACTCATTGATCCACTCATAAGGGTTACGTGGCGGATTGTAAGACCAATAAAACCGGACGAAATCCGCATCTTCATGCTTCTGCCGCATAAAGGTCGTATTGGACTGGTCAAACTCTTCCGCGCTTTTAAACTCCGCTGCTTCCTCGTACCATACGGCAATGATGTCGTCGATGTCGTTTGATTTAAGCTTTTGGAAGTCATCTTGGCCATAGAAGTAAATTGTGCTGCCAGTCTTTCTATGTGTGAGTTTGAATGGTGCATAATTATGATCGAATTTTTTTCTTAAGAAGAATTTCTTCAATGCCCATTGCATTTTATTGAACACAGAATCTCGGATCGTGTTGCTCACCTTACGAATAACAACGATATTTGCTTTTTTCCCACGCATTAGGTATGGGATCAATAACGAGATCAGCAGTAAGGCAATCACCGAAGATTTGAAGGAATTCCGACCGCCTTTCAGAATGTTATACGGTTTTTCTGCTTTCCAAACCTCCATAAAGTGTGGGTTGATTTGCTTTAACACTTTGAATTTTTTCTTCATCGCCGATCACTCCATGGGTCTTCTATGATAATAGGTTCATCGTCAGAATCACCTGATTCTGGTGTGGTTGCTTTGAGTTTAGCAATCTGCGTATCCATAAGCTCTAGTTTCCTACGACGCTCGTCTTGTTCGTCAGCTAATGAGACAAACTGCTTAATAAGGTTCGACAAGGTCATCATTGCCCTTGATTGGGACTTCAAGAAATTCGCTTGTTTGTCCCATGCATATTGGACCTGCATCGTAGAACTGCTACCCCCTTCGCCAGACGTCCAACCAGACTCTTCTTTCGATAGGTCATCACGATCTGTAACAAACATGATTTCCTGAGCGCGTATGATAGCAGCATATTGGATCATGATGTTGCTCCAAAGGATATCTGCCGGATCACTGTCTACAAGCTCCTGTGCAATCTCTAAGGATTCCTTAGGTATGACCTTGGCAAACAGTCCATGCTTGAAAGCATTTTTGTTTCCCTTAGGAGGTGCCCCTCCGCTATTACTTGCAGCATTCTTGTTACTGCGTTGTCCTCCCGGTGCGTCCGTTGCGTTGCGACGCGTTGCAACGTTTCCTGTTTCGTTGCGTTGCCAATCCTCACGATTCTTTCGACTTCGAACAGTAGACGGACTAAGTTTATATTTTTCAGCCAAAGCCTTCAAACTTATGTCTTCGTTCTCGTATTCTTCTCTAATTTTGTCCCATGCGATCAACTCATCTCACCACCTCGCTTATCGTGTTTGTTTTGTGGGTTTATGCCTTACGCATAGACCGATAAAAAGACTCTGTAACGTCCAAGTTTATTTCGTACATTCGAAGGGAAGGGCTAGTATATATAGTTCTAAACGGAAAATACGATTTGATCAAACGTTGTAAAAACAATTGCCGCTTGTATTGCTTGCGCGTCTTTATCTTGTATTTTCTGATCATCCATCTGACTTCGTACTCACAAAGCTTTTCCATTGATTTCCTCCAAAACAAAAAGACAGCACGAGCGAATTCTGAAATGAGATGATTCACCTCGTTTCAAAAAGTTGTGCTGTCTTTCATATTTTTCGACAATATTAGAATAACACGTAAAAATCAATACGTCTGTTGAATCTGTGTTGACAACGTATTATACATTTTTGCTAAATCGTATCATCTTCATGATGTCCGCGTGTCTGCTTCTTATATATTGATAGGTATACCCAGTCTCTTCAGCAACTGATTCTAGTGTCATACCTTCCACATATTTCATTTTAAGTATACGCTGATCTAGCCCCTGAAACTTTTCAATCGTATCAATAATATCTTGCCTTTGCTTTTTCAGTTCTTCTTCTCTGGTTGCCAATGATTCAATCACTTCCTTGAGTCTTGCTTGCTTTTGTAAAGCTGTTAAAAAGGTATGATGTTTAGCTAAATCACCATCGTTATTAGAATAATTTTGCCAGCGATGCAATTCTGTTTCATTCAAATCGAGGGCAAGCTGCAATTCATACAGTTCCTGATCGATGGCCATTAATGTAGTCACCCATTCATATATTCGAATCACCCTCTTACATTTTTAATTTCTGAACATTCTCATCTTGAAATGTGATGATTGCGTTCAAGAACCCTAATACTAATGGATGGTTATTGTACTTATTCCCCAATTCTCCCATAGACTTTATCAGCCATTCCCAATACTGATCAGATGTAATCGGATGATGTTGGGTCATTTGATTTGATTCTTTCATCCATTCATGTAAATCCGAAAATACTGCATTCCAATCCAATCATATCCCCTCAATTCTGATATAGATACCTGGTTGATCTGCCCAAAATTTTTCAGCTACTAAACTAGCCACGTAGCAATCATCACGCCAGAAACCGAGATCGGTCATACAGTCCTGCAATAACTTCTGGCTATTATCTAAGTCTGGCTTTGTGAATTTATACTCTCCATTTTGATGGCCATTGATTATAGGAAATAACCATTTTACCATGAGCCGAACTGGACCCATGTATTTTTCTTCCGGAACGTGCTTGGCCAGATGTGCGGTTAATTTTTCTCGTGCAGCCTGTAATTCCTTTGGCTCATAGAAATGCGGTTTTCCATTTACTACTGAAACCTTCTTTTGCTGGTGAGTTGTTTCTGGCGGAATCATCGGCATGAAGAACTCAATCATCCTCTTCATCCTTTCGCACATCCACAATTACTTTCCAACCACATTTACACCAACGCTCAAATGTGTATTCTTCAACAACTAATCCACCTTGCCCGTTTCCAATAAAACGATTGCCACATTCAGGGCAATTGCCATATTTTTCCATCAGCTCCATACTTTTACTTAGTAACATGATTTATCCTCATTTCACGTTATTTTATTTTTCTAATCAAACTCACATTTTATTTTTCACTATCCATTTTGTCTTGGCTGTAACCCTCCGTAACTATCTACTCCCCAAGGGGAGATAGTTACGAGGTTAGCAGACACCGGTCTAACAACGTTTCTCAACTGTAACAAGCTAGTAACTTGTTTATAGGTTGTTACCGGACTAGGTGTTTTGTAACAAGCTAGTAACACACTATGGATTGTTACTGTTCTCGGTTGCAACTTTTTCGATATATCCTCCCTCGGTTTTTAGTCCTTCGTGTTTTTTTACTTTCCTGTAAACTGATTTTTTATCGATATCTAGGTACTCAGCTACGTCTTCAACACTCACAGCCTCACCATCCATAGACAAAGCATTGAATGCTGTCTCTAATTCTTGCTTAGATTTTTCACTACGTGATTGATTAGATTGCTTGGTACCTTTTTTCCACTTATCTTTCGGATCCTCGTCTAGCTTGATATCTGCAAGAGACGGATCCAGTACATGAAGCGGATATTTGAACCATGCATTGATTGGATCAAACTTTGGAAACTCTCGCAACGTCCCATCGATGCGCCATGCAGTTGCTTGCCTTGCTAAACGGACAGCCTGCTGCCTTTCAAGTTCTACCTGTTTCAAAATCCCCTGTGATCGAATTGCACTCATTAAGTGCTGACCCATTTGCTTCACGCTGAATTGATCATCTTGACTGATTTCACCATAAGTTGGGTTATACTGTTGAATCGCTCGTAAATAGACATTGCAGATTGCTTCATTCTCCATGGCCATGTATCTGTCTTCCGTGACAGGCAACTCAATCAAATCCAGAATGGCATCGGGATCTCGTGCAAATACTCCGGATCCACTCGATCGGTCAATTGAGTTTTTCCCGCCTTGAGACCCTTTCGAATGATGGTGACAGTATATAACAGCGCAATTCAGCTCTGTCGCGATCTTGTCAAATTGGTTCGTAAACTTAGCCATCTCATGTGCACTGTTTTCATCTCCAGTCAGTACCTTATAAATCGGGTCAATGATCACGGCCATATAATTGGATTTTTGTGCACGTCGGATCAGCTTTGGCGCCAGCTTATCCATTGGGCTAGTCTTACCTCTTAGGTTCCAAATATCGATATTACCAACATTCGCATGACCATGGCCAAGTTTCTCATAGATATCAACGAAGCGTACTTTTGCTGATCGATCATCTAATTCAAGATTGACATAAAGCACCTTCCCCTGCGCGCAGTCAAATCCAAACCATTTACGACCTTCTGCGATTGCAATTGCTAGCTGTATAAGCGAAAATGACTTCCCTGCTTTAGAAGGACCAGATATCAACATCTTATGTCCTTGGCGTAACATTCCTTTAATTAGTTCTGGTGCCAGCTCAATTGCTTTGTCGAACAAATCTGATAAGCTTTCCGGATCCGGAAGATCGTCATTGACACTTTCAATCCATTCTTTCCATTCATCCCATGAAGATTTCCCTATATTGGTATCGATTATAAACTGCTTTTTTTCTCCTCGTGTGACACCTGGCATCCGGCTTAGTCTGGAAGGATTCCTGTTTTGATTATCATTTGTCAGTCCGTTTTTCTTGCAGACATCGTAAAGGTAATCAACCCTCTTCCGATATTCCGGATAATTATCAGCATCCACTCGCACGATGGCATGAATCGATTTACTGCCACTATATAACAATGCTGCAATAGGCAGTTCAAGTTCTCGCATGATCGCATTTTGTTTTTCAAGGCTCATATTGTCAGATTCTACTAACGCATAGCGGAATTCTGTGACATTGTCATTCTTTACACCTTTACCATCCATGGGATTGAAACGGATCCACGCACCAGCTTCCGGATTATAATCCCCAAGGACTGAGCCGATATCATCGCCGCAATGGGTCAATGATTCAATCAATTGTCCTGCTGTTCGGTCGAAAGCCCCCTTGTTTGAAGGTTTCCACTTTTCATCCTCATCCTGCCAAGACTGCATATTGTATGCGACCGTTTCTGATGGCTCAAATAACGTTTCTAAATATCGAATGATCTGTTTTGCAGGTTCCCACTTCGCTGGCTCATTGATTTCCTTGCCCTCAATCCAGTTTCGATCAATAATGACCAAATCATCTTTTTGAAGCGTACCGTTCCAGTCCAACTCATGGCCACCATCTTCATTTCTAAAACGTGACGTCCAGCCGTAATCTTTGGCCAACTGTGTGATTGTTGCACCAGTGACTGGTTGGTTGGTTCCCTCAAAACTATCCCATTTCTTGAAACATTCTCCGGAATGATAGCGTTCAGAATCTTTTTGACTCCATTGATCCCAATCAAGAGCTGTATATCCTTCATGCTTGAGAGCCATTCCCACGTTGACCCATTCTTGATAACTCAGCATTGTCGGGTCAACGTATTCTAATAACTCAGTTAAATCTAGTTTGCTTTCCATATGCTGCTCCTTAAATTATTTTTTACGACTGAATAAATGTTTTAGATTTTGAAGCTCTAATCATTTTTAAATCAAAATCAGCACCATTAGAAACTGATTCATAAACAGAATAAAACCTCATGTGATGTAAGATAGCTTTTGCAATTTCTAGATCACTTGCCGTATCCGTGAAACCAGTCCATAGTGAAAGCTCAACTTTTAGACCTCCAACGGTTAATCTATATCTGTTCTTTGATTTTCTAGCCATCACACTTCCTCCTGTTCACTCTCATAAAAGGAACTTACTGGCTCAAGATAAACAGATAATTCCTTCATCGCTTGATCAATACTCTCTGCCTGTCTTATTAACCACTGCTCAATGTCAATATCCTCTTTAAAATTTTTCCTGTTTTGCCATGCCATTTCCATCTGTACTGCGCTTTCTGCAATACTGTTAACATAATCAGTAATGTAGTTGAATTTCATTTGACTATAACCAAAAGCTTTTTCCACTAGTTATCCCTCCTGTGTCTGTCTTTACTGGACTAATTCAGGCGTATATGTTTTAGGATCGACAGTATTAGGCGTACGCCAACCATTTGAAGCAATTCGACCAATCATGCTTTTTGCGGCATCAAAAGACCACGTACCCACATTCATAAAGCCACGTTGTTCCAATTGTCTGATTTGTTTCGGTGTTGCCAAACCTGCTTCTTTTCGTTTTTGTAAACGATCGAGCATTAGACTGGCTTTTCCGGCATTCTCGATTGCTTCCGGAAGAATACCTAATTTTTCCAACGCATTAATTTGTTGATCGGAAGGTGGTCCCATTTCCCACCCAAAGGATGGCACATAGCTAGTAAGATCCTCAGCTTGGATTGACATCTCAAACTGTAGTGGATCTACAAGCTTCTGTTTGCGCCGCCTCATTTCTGATAGCTGTTTAGCCAGAGCCTCTTCTCGTTCGGCAATGACATCTTTTTCAGCTTGCACTTCTGCTTCTTCCAGATCCAAAGCCAATCCTTGCTCGCCAGCATCTTCAATATTTTCAGTCATCTTCTGAGCAACTTCATCACTTGAAGCGATCAAATGCGCTGGATGACAAAGCTCATGCCGTTCCGTGTGCCAAAGAAAGTCTAGCAACAACAGTTCTTCTTTGCCTTCGTGTAGGCGAGTTCCTCGGCCCACCATTTGGCTGTAGAGTGATCGAACCTTTGTCGGACGTAAAACCACAATACAATCAACCGATGGGCAATCCCACCCTTCTGTTAACAACATCGAATTACAAAGGACATTGTATTTGTCATTCTCAAAGTCTTCCAAAACTTCCACACGATCTTTTGAATCACCGTTAACTTCTCCTGCACGGAACCCACGCTCATTTAAGATATCTCGGAATTTTTTGCTTGTTTTGACTAATGGTAGAAATACCACTGTTTTTCTGTTTGAACAGTGCTTGACCATCTCATCAGCGATTTGATAAAGATAGGGATCCAATGCCGTTCCTAAATCTCTTGAAGAAAAATCCCCGGTTTGTTGTTTCACTGCAGTAAGATCTAACTTAAGAGGAATAGTTAGTGCTTTGATTGGTGACAAAAAGCCTTCTTTGATTGCTGCTGGTAATGTGTATTCATAAGCTAAGGACTCGAAATATGCACCGAGATTTCGCATATCGCCACGATCCGGCGTAGCTGTAACCCCTAATACATTTGAATCCTCGAAATGGCTCAGTACTCTTTGATAGCCATCGCTAATACAATGATGGGCTTCATCGATGATGATCGTATCAAAGTAATTAGGTGGAAACTGACTTAGTCGCTTCTCCCGTTGCATACTTTGAATGGATCCCACCACGACCCGGAAGAAACTTCCAAGGCTGGTTTTTTCTGCTTTTTCAACAGCTGTTTTTAGCCCAGTCGACTTCTCTAATTTGTCAGAAGCTTGATCCAGTAATTCTCCCCGATGGGCAAGGACGAGCACACGCTCGCCCATTCTCACCCGATCTTCGATAACCTTACTGAATACAATTGTTTTTCCGCATCCAGTAGGCAATACTAACAAGGTTCTTTTCTTTCCTTCTTTCCATTCCTTCTGGATTGAACTGCGAGCTTCTTTTTGGTAAGGTCTTAATTTCATAGCACATCCCTTTCTTTAGATATATAATGAGATAAAAAATGGAGGATTATAATGAGTCGTATTACTGATAGATTGAAAGGTTTAGATACTTTAAAAGAAATAGACAAAGAAAAGTCTAAATATTTGGTTATTCATTATTCAAGCGAGAGTTTTTTTGCACTTGGTGGAAAAAGTCCAAGGATAACATCAATTGCAGTCGAAAATCTCGAATTTGGTCAAACAGAGTTATTCGCAATTTATAAATCTGCTGAAGAAATGGGAATACCTTTTGACGAAATTGTTAATCAATACAACGAAATTGAAAAAAAGATGTTAGATGAATACTTCGACTTTTTAAGAAATAATCATAATAAGACTTGGTTGCATTGGAATATGAGAGATTCGATTTTTGGTTTTAAAGCACTAGAACACCGTTATCAGGTATTGGGTGGGCATCCTTTCTTACTTTCGGACAATCAACAAATCAATATTGCTTCTCTATTCAAAGAACTTTATGGACCAGATTACATCGAAGATAAAAAAATGGACCATCTTATGATTAAAAATAAGTTAGAACCCAAACAATACCTTACTGGTGCTGCTGAGGCTCAAGCTTTTGAAGACGGAAAATACTACGAATTAAGTATGTCTACATCTAGTAAAGTCCGTATGTTTACACAAATGGTGAATATGGCTATAGATAAAACTCTTAAGACTAATACTTCAGAAAAAGATTTGTATGGAGCATCTCTACGGGCATATTGGTACAGATCCAAAGAAAAGCCATACTTTGTGCCAATCGCTTTTATTATTACCAATATAATTTCAGCTTTCATTGGTCATTTTGTGAGTAAAGGCCTCGGTGGATAGCATTTATAATTTTTTCTGCCATTTTTATATCAATTATTGTTGGTTCATCAAACCAATCTAATTCCAGATAGCAATTTTTAGTGCTATCTTTTTTTAATTCTTCAATAATCCAATCAATATGTTCACTAAATTCTTGTGTAAAGTGAGCTTGTTTGAGTATCAATATTCTTCTCCTAAGCTAAAATCGTGATGCGCTTCATGTTGATTTCTTCTTCCAACTGCTCATATAAATATTCTCGGATATTCACGATTGCTTGATTTCTCCAAGCACCACCATCTGCTTCAAAAATTGCTCCACGTGGACCATCTTTCATGCGGAAAATAAATTGGCTTTCTGGTTGATCTACTTCTAAGAATGTGCGGTACGGGGCTAACTCAACTGGATTAGGAACTTTTACATCTACTTTAGTAGCAACTCCCTGATTGATTGTTACTGCTTGGCTAATACCGTCATCACCAACATTTTTTACATTTTCTTCAGATACGTTTCCAACTACTTGTAACAAAATTTCTCGATGCTCATTTGGCACAAACTTCGATTGAAGTGCAATATTGAATTCTTCCATTCCCATGAAACAATCAAAGTTAAAACTAGGAATAATCGCTCTTGCTTCAGCTAAGGTTTCTCGACTTCCATCCTCTTCTAACAAACCTTTCAAGAACACTTGCGCTTCATTTTTTACATGGATGATTAGCTTGTTTCTTTCTCGATCAAGATTAGATTTCACGTAGTTAACAAAACCTGATAGTGTATTGATCACCATTGTTTCTTTTGCATTAAAAACTTTAGGTAAAATTTCTCGTGCATCGCCTTCATTGTTAAAAACTAACCAACGATCCTCAGCAAAATTTACTAATCGATCGTCTGGTTTAATTCCTTGTTCCATCAAATATTGAATTGCTTCTTTTGTCATTGTCATTTATTTATCCTCTTTTCTTTTGTAAATCGATAATTTGTTGTTGTTTTGCTTCTTCTTTTTCGATGACATCCACTGGCTCACCTGTATCTGTTTTTACTTGGCCATCTTCTGGGTCAATGTAAGTTTGACCTGGAACGGATGATTTTAATTCTTTTGCTTCTACTTTTCCTGTATTGATATCTCGACCAGTTAATACTGTAGTAGATACCCCTTCTACCGGAGCTAGTTTAGTAGTGAAGTCGCTTGATACAGTAACTACTTGACGGTTCTCATCTGGTTTAAATTCCAGTTTGATAGTTGTTACTCGTTTGGCTGTTGCAGAAGTATTTGGATCATGGATGTTACTAAAAATCTTTTGAAGTTCACCATCCAATTTTTCTTGGATGGCGCCTTCTGCTAATAGTGAAAGTTGAAGATTGATTTCTTTTAACATATTTTATTCCTCCTAAAATGCCCCTGGTTGGTAACCCTGTTGCGGTTGGTTCGTTACCGGTGGTTGATTAAAATTTTGTGCTGGTTGCTGGTTAGTATTCGCTGATGGCTGTGCTTGGTAGCTTGATTGTGGTTGTTGATAAGCTGATTGTGCTGATCCTGGTCGATCATTTAATTGCTTTGTTGGATCCACATCTTCGGAATAAATCATGTAACCGGTAGAATTATATTCATTGCCATTGCTACCCATCTCTTTTTTAATAGAGGTCACACCAGTTGATCCAACGACTGATTGCCAATTCATTTGCAACTGTTCTCCATGTTTCTTTTGTCCGATAGCCCCAAAAAATGCTGAAACCATTCCTTCAGTTCGTGAGTGTAAAAACAAGTTATGTTTTACAGTTTTGGTTTCTCCTGTTCGAGTCTCAATTTTTAGTGTCAAAATTGCTTTATTGCACGGTGGTAGTGGATTTTGACTTCTGGAATTTGGATTTGGTGTATGACGTGCTCGTTCAAACTTTTCTACTGTAAACCAGTATTCGCCCGGTTCTAATAAAACAAACTCACTGTCTTGGACAATCGTGTCATCCCAGCCTAATTCTCGTTCTTGTTGAAATTGTTGTGTCATTGATCGTTCCTCCTAAAATTTTTGGTTTTTTCGAATTTCTTGAATCATAGTAAATACTTGTGGCCATGCAGCAACTAATACGCCATCAATGTATCCCGGATCATAGTTTTGGATCGGTGTGCCTGTCGGATAGTACCCTTTTGATTCTGTCGCAGCCATAATTTCTGCCGGAATTACGTTGTTTGCTTTCATTAAGTCAACAAGCTGTTGTGGGATTTCTGCATAATCGTCTGGTTCTCGATCAAAATTTGGTGCCGTTGTTACTGGTTGCGTTTCTTGAACAGTTTCTGATTTGTTTACAGGCGTTTCAACCGCTGCTGGTGTATTTGCAATTGGCTGTTCCTTTACCTGTGGCGCTTGCTGAGACGCGAAAATGTGTGCAATTCCTGCAAACCCCATATCCAATTCATCCGGCAAACCAAAACGGTTTTTTGCGTCCCAAGCCGGATGATGGGTCGTATGCATGACACGCTTTCCGCCTTGGGCTTTGAATTTTTTTCCTTTGTCATCCGAGGCAACAGACATCGTTTTATAGTTGCAGAATAAAACCATATCCGCCCACTCTTTTGTTAAAGGTGCCGTTGTAGCTAAGGTCTTTTTGTTTCCCAGCTTCAATTCCCACCGATCGTATGCCCCCATTTCATCCGGCTGTTCAAATTTACGGATTTGAGCATGCGCTGTTAGTACAACATTTACGCCAATATCTTTGAGATCAGATAGCTTATTCAATAGACGACCAAACTCTTCAGCAAGATACGTATACCCATTTCCATAGCCAAAATCTTCGATTCCCTTTTTGCCGTACTGTGAACAAATGTGCTCGATGCATAAACGCTCTGCCCAGTCTGCAGTATCAATGATCAAAGTCGCACATGGCATCGTTTGTTTTACGAAATCGATTTGCTGTAATAGCATCGACCAGCTTCTAGGTTTATCTAAACGCGCAACGTCCATATTGTCTGTACTGCCTTCTGTATCAATAAATAATGGGTTAGGAAACTGGGCAGCCAGTGTAGATTTGCCGATCCCTTCAGGTCCATAAATCACGACCTTTTGTGCCCTTGCAATGACACCTTTCGTAATGTTCATTAAAATTCTCCTTCCTTCCACTTAGGTTGTGGGGATTGCTGAGGTGTAGGTTCGCCCTCAGATGGTGCTATTTTATTTTCAGTCACATAGCCATCTTCAATAATGATCTCGCACTCGTCACCTGTTGAAACACGTGTCGCAATTGCCTGTAGACCTTCTTGTTCCAGCCACTGACCAAACTCGTTCAGCGTGACCATATCCATCTGTTCCAACTTATCCAATAGAATGAAACCACAATCCGGTTTTAACTTACGGACGATTGCCGTTGAGACTTTCAACTGGTCAGATCCGGACATGTTATCCCATTTTTGACCGTTGTAAGTTAGCTCTCCCTCAGCTACAGAAAGCCCTTGAAGCGGCAGTTGCGCATTCGTTAGTAAAGAGACCTTTTCTTTGCGAATAGAGTTGATATCGTTTGTCAGTACATCGTATTGATTCTTGTAGTCGTTCGCATCCTCTTCGGCTTTGTCCTTGTCTAAGTTTGCTCGGACTCGTCGATTGATCTCGTCCACTTCTGCAATGTTTTGTTGCAGTTCTTGTGTCGATTCATCTTGGAGACTTTCAGCAGTCTTTTGTGCAATGGTCAAGTCTTCTGCTAGTCGATTGAATTCAATTTGTTCTTTCTGCAATTGCGCTTGAAGCTCTTCAATTCTCAAATTAATAGCTTGGATATTTGATTTCGATTGTTCCAGCTGAAAAGAAATTTGATTGACTTGATTACGCTTTTGTTGATTCTCTCCGTTTCTTGCAAGGATCTCTTGTTGCTTGGTTACTAAATCAGAAACAGAGATTAGTTCCTTTGGTGCCTCCGGAAAGTAAGGTTGTTCAGCTGCAAACTTTTTCTTTTGATCAGCAATCTGACCAATCGCATGGCGTTTGTTATAGACTTCTTGTTCTTTTCGTTCAAGCTCATACAATTGATCTCCCACGCCAATAATCTGTAGGAGAATATTAGCTTTTTCTTTATTGGATGAATCCATAAATTTAGGTAAATCAATAGCCAACTCTTCGACAAAGCTATTCAACAAGTTTTGGCCAGCTTTCTCTCCATTAGGATCAATGACCTTCAAATCAGAATTCTTTCCCTTGCGCTCAACGATCAGACCGTTGTTCATGACAATATGAAGGTGTGGTGGTGTGACCGATCCTTCCCGATGTGCTTGGCTTGGTTTGTACTTATTGCCACCAAGTCCCCATGCAATAGCATCAATAACGCTGGTTTTTCCTTGATTATTATTTCCACCAACGATAGTTAACCCGCTGGCATTTGGTTCAATTTTTACTGCTTTGACACGTTTAACATTTTCAATTTCAAGCTTGTTAATTTTTACAGACATATGTTACACTTCCTTTGTGTAGATTATTTTTCATTGGCTTACTTCAGCGGTAACTGGGGTAAGCTCTTTTTGCGCAACTAGCTGTCCTTCTTTTGTAAAATATTGCTGAATTTTATGGCCATCTAAAACTATTGTTGTCAGAATGAGTATCACTTCTTTTGATTCCACATCAATAGAGGACATTGGGATTGATGCAATAGAAGTTTTTTCCATTTGCGGTGTCTCCTTCTTTGTATACTTGGCAAACCGAGCATCATTAAACTTGTTCATAGCCTCTTTAGATTTGACACTAGCTTTTGTCCGATCTGCTTGCTGTGTGATTTTCCCCTGTTTTCTAAGACGACTCACTTTCTGCATCAACTTTTTTTCATTTAACTTTGTTTTTCTTACCAGTTCATCGTAGTTGGACACATAACCATTCTTATCAAACTTAATAGCTTTCAACAAAAGCTGTTCATCTGATGATGACCATGTCTTTTTAGCATTATTCTTTATTTTTCCGAGTTTCTTTAGTTTTAATATTCGTCCAGCAATAGCATGTTCAGTACGGTCAACACTTTCACCAATTGCTTTATATGTCGCTCCACTTTTGTACATAGCAATAATTCGCTTATCTTCTTCCAGAGAATATTTCCGACCGCTTGAATCAAATGATTTAGTAAGATCCACCTCTGGTAATTGACCGGCCTTTTGCATTTTATAGATTTTCATTTCGACAGCTTTTAGGGAACGATCTAATTTTTAGCCATTTCTTTAATATTCAGTACTTGATTAGTTTCTGCTAAAAGTGCATATCTTTTGATATAAGATATTTCTTTTGTTGTCCAAGGCTTCAAAAATCAATCACCTCTCTTCTATAAAATGGCAAAAATAACTGACAACAAAATGACATTTAAAAATAAACTGATATAGCAAAGCGCTTGTAGTTGACGTACTCGATGGACTGGATGCTTTTTTTCAGTTAGTGCGGCTAAGAGTATTTTGTCATTGGATCGTTTTGTAAATGACTTTCTTACTTGCATTATTCAGCTCCCCCTAATCTTTTAGAATTTCAGAGAAATTTACTTTCTCTCGTTTTACTTGCTTAAAATAAATAGTTTCCACCAACTATCAAGTTATATGTCATATCACACTTCGTAATGTTCTATTAAAAATTGCTGCAAAGCTTCTCGACGAATCCGGATATCTTGCTTACTCCAAACTTGGATTTTCAATCCCTGATCAATCCAACCATTAAGCTTTACATCCCCAATGCCCAACACCTGCTTGATTGTTTCTTTATTTGCATAAGGAGGTAGCTCAGCAGTCTTTGTCATCATTTTGATGCGCTTCTCAAACTCTGCTACTGCCAAACTAACGATTCCTGATGCTACTTGCTTTTGAATTTGTTCATCTGGTATATGCAAATCCATTAACTATTCCCCTCCCTCAATAAAGCTAACGCATCCTCGATTGGTTTAATTTGCTTTTCAGGACTGCGTTTTCCGTTCATAATGTCAGACATATAAGGTCTAGAAATTCCGATAGTATCAGCTAACCAATTTTGAGACTTCCCATACTTCGCTAATTGAATTCTGACTTTGACAATGAAATCTTGTGACACATTTAACACCTTCTTTCTTATTTTTCTTAAACGTGTTTAATAATTTTGATATAATTCTCCTATCAACTCATTTGTTGAAATAAATTGAAAGGAGAGTGATTAAATGAAGCAAATAATTATTGATGCATTAACCTCTGGTAAAATAGTTAGATTCTACTTCACGAGCGAGAAAAGTTATTCTGCGAATGAGTTACTAGATCGTATGGAGCAATTCCCTGATCAGATTTATGTTGGACAATCTAGATATGATCAAGACTCTGTTGTAAATCTAAATCAAGTAACACATGTAAAAATTGTAAAATCCTAAAATGTTTGTTTAACTACCTTGAGCAATCCTGCTAATGCTGACACCATTTCAGGATTGTTTTTAGTCTCATTAATTTCGATAGTCGTGTTAATGAATTCTAAAATATTTAATTCTGTTTCTCGGATAGCCTTTTGATACTTTCTAGCTTCCTCTTTGTTTTTCATATGAACATCGACTACTCCTTTCCCATCTGATTTCTCCATTCTGCTCACCTCATTCCTTTTAAAATTTGTAAGCTAATAAAATTAGCTAATTTCCGTTGACAACAAGTATCGAATAGGGTACCATTTAGACATAGTTAAATAAGCCTAGAATTATCCCTATTAAATCAACAT
>Ga0256408_1000899_pt1 | contig 18211 bp, 20 predicted proteins | sample PhyAR1_FD_185998 | JGI IMG/M metagenome (GOLD analysis project Ga0256408, IMG submission 185998) | Leaf surface microbial communities from alfalfa plants in UC Gill Tract Community Farm, Albany, California, United States - DLSL A.R1 | ecosystem: Host-associated > Plants > Phyllosphere >...
GACTCACATTTCTATAAATATCGAGACATCCCAAAAGAAGAAGCCTTAAAAATAGCAACAGATCTATGGGACAATATTAACGAAGTCAATTTAATAAAAAATATCTTGCCAACTAAAAACAGAGCAGATCTCGTACTATATAAAAATCACGACCATGTTATAGAAAAACTGAAATTTAATAAATTTTAAGTTATACGAATTGAGGTATAGTTATGAAAATATATCCTACTGAACAAATACTTAAACATTGGTCTGAAAATTACTATAATAATTTTGATTTATTTTTTGTTAATGATATCCCTTTTGAAATTGAAGATATAGTTATCACTCATAAAGATGCATTTAAGACAACAAGTTCATTTAATATTGATACAAATAACTTATATGAGTTTTGGAATTTAGGTGTCTACAATTATGTAATTAAAGCTTCAAAAGGATGGTTTGAAAATCTTAATGAAGATTCAAAAACATATATTCTTCAGGAACAAGAAAGAGTTAACAATCCACTATTCATAGAAGGCAACCTCATTACTTCACAAAAATGGAGCCAATTAACAACGAATAAACAAAGACAGTTTTTTAAAAACAGAATAGATAGATATTATGATAATCACGTAAAGCACCTTTCAACTTTACAATTACCCAATCATTTAAGTTCAATCGTTTCTACTTTTCCAAAACATCAAGGATCAAACTGTCTTTCAACAGTCCTTTATGCTATTACTAGAGATAGAAATATATTACAACAGTGGATAAAAGCAGATGCTTTTCTTACTAACCTTAAATCTTTAAACTACGAATTATTTTCAGAAGGAAATCAAAACGGAGATGTAATTGTTTATTTAAAGAATAACGCCGTAGTACATGCAGCATATCAAATTGATGATGGTTTATTCATAAATAAAAATGGACAAACCATTTTTAATCCTTATAAAATTGCAACTAAATCAGAGCTTGATAATGAATGGGGGAATTATCAAGAACACTACTATAGAAAAAATCAAAGCCCTCTCTAGTCCTTGTCTAGAGAGGGTTTTTAGTGTTCCGGTAGTCTAAATGATTATAATTCTATTTTTAATTCTTTAACATATATTGCACTACCTGTAATCTCAATATTAAGCTGATTGTTTATATTATTCACATGCACATACACTTGTCCATCTTTTCCTATTTCTTGTCCTTGTTCAACGATTAGTTCAAGCGGATATTTAGTCGATGTATTTATATATTGAGCATAGTATGCGCCCATTACACCAGAAGCAGTTCCTGTAACGGGGTCTTCAGTCGTTCCTGAAAATGGTGAAGAAAAATGTCTTGCATGCATATTCAAGCCTTCTTTATATGTTTCCATACAGAAAGGATGAATTGAAGTTTTGGGTCTTTCTTTTAATATTTCTGGAAATAATTTATTTTGAGGAATCATTCTTTTACATACTTCTAGATTCCTAACAGGTACTAATAATGTCCATGCTCCTGTACTCCCATAAACAATCGGATAATCTGTTACTATATCTTTCTCATCAATTCCGATAGCATGAGCCAAATCTACTTTCGATCCATTGAACGCATCAAATTGAGGGCTAGCTTGTTGCATCGTTATATAAATATTATCATTTTCAACATTTAAAGTAATTGGTAAGATACCTGCATTCGTCTCTATTATAAATTCATTATTATCTTCTAATAAACCATGTTGTTTCATTGCCGCGATTGTTCCAATAGTAGCATGTCCACACAAATCCATTTCGTGACCTGGCGTAAAATATCGTATCCTAAAATCAGCACGGCTTGATTTTAAAGGGAATGCTGTTTCATTAAATCCAATTTGTTTCGCAACTTCTTGCATATCTTCATCTGTTAATCCTTCACTATCTAATACCACACCAGCAGGATTTCCTTTATTCGCTTCTAAACTAAATGCATCATAATGATATACACTAACCGACTTCATGAAACATCATCCTTTATTTATATTTAAATCATGACCATATTATTTCACAGATTCAATAATACCTACAACTTCTTCATATACATTAACCCTATCAAGCTGCTTTCGATAAACATTTTCCAGGAAATAAAATGTAGCTGCATTATCAGCTTCAAATATGTTTTCATTTTGTGCTAATAATAGAATAGGTTTATTATGTCCTATCGCAATACCTATTTCTGTATATGTCCCTTTACCTCCGGGCAATATAGCTAACAGTATATCTGAATTTTTCACTGCATCCGCTTCTGATTGACCAATTTTTCTTAAGTCCTCTTTATTAATTGCTTTATCATTCAGCGTCCAATTATAAGTATTTTGTAAGCCGTGTTGTTCTAAGCTCTTTATAAGTTTATTTACAACATTCTTATTTCCAAAACTACCTGCTACATAAAATTTTATCCCCATTTTTATTCTCCTTGTTGTGTTAATTCTAAGTATAACTTATTAAGGATTTCTTCTATTTTATCTTGAGTTACCTGACATTTTTGATTAAATTTTAGTCTAAAATACAATGTCTTCAAGAAATCTTTTATATTTTTCCTTATTCTAAAATAACTTAAATATACTTCTTCAGATTGATTTAAATCTGTTTGATTAACTGTCACGAATAACTCGCTTATCCAATTACTTAATTCTTGATCTGCAAGTCCTTTTTCAAGTAATGCTTCAATGATAAATGCTTGTCGCTCATCTTCATCATCTATATAGCAAGATAAATCAGTATTTAACTGATAAAGTTTTTTAGCGATGACCTTTAAGATCACTTTATTACAGTCACCTGAATAATTTTTAGATCTAACACATGTTGCAAGTAAATCTGATCCATGCGCAACACTATGCATCCATCCTGTCCCTTGTACATATCCTCTAACATCAGATTCCTTATCCATGTATTTAATCGCTATGTTTATAATCTTCTCGTAAATATCCTGAGGTAACTGTTCATGTTCTTCTAAATATTCAACAATGATTCCGATAATAAGTGCACTGAAACTTCTATCCAGCACAAGATGTTCAGTATCACTTTCGTTAACACTTCTTAAAACAAATTCACAATGCTCAAGTAACTGTAGCATTTGATAATCTTCCAATTTCCCACTTATAATTAAACGCGCAATTAAGTCAAAATTATCTTCACGAATATTGGCATTAAGATTTCCAATATTGGACATCATTAATTTAAAATCTTCTTCAGTTATTTGTTCATCAGGTAATGTATTTTTATATCTTTCAATTAATCCTTCGATTGTCATTAAGAACACATCCTTTAAGAATTAAATCTTTACTTAAATTCTAATTATCAAATGTTAAATTTGGCCATTGCTTATGCCATTGTTTTCGATTAATTCTATCCAAATAAACGTCATATCTACCAGAGTCATGATTAAAATATTGAGTTGGTGAAACAATACCGTTAAACAAGTCTTGAACACTGTAGTTATAATGTACTTCTAACTCACCATTTTTTATCCTAGCACAAATAGCTGTTGGCGCTTCTGTATAATGATCCACAGCATCCTTCGAATCAATATATTGATTAAAATCATTTTTCAAATGCATTCTCGCTTGATTTTTTACTGACCAAGGTATGCTAGAATCAATATCTCTTAATTGCTGTTCATATCGCTTCTCAATAGATTCATCTAGACAGTCAGCATCATAAAATATAACATCAACATCATTATATGGTGTCTTATCTGTATAATCATGAATCATATCCCAAATTTTATTTCTTATAAATCCCGCGCTAACCCACGAATCATTTAAATTCAGGCTTTCTACAACTTCTAAAATATAAATCATATCCGCATCACTTTTAATAAGGTCATAAATAGCCTTCATAAACACACATCCCATAAATTCTATTACTCATTATTATATTGTATTTTTACAATGAATGAAATGAGATGCATTGAAAACAACTACAGAAATAAAGAAAAAGCCAACATAACATGATATATGAAATGCTGGATTATTATTATATAATTTAATCAATATAAACTATCAAAAGATGGCCAGATATAAAGGATAAGTAGTTATGTATGAAAAGAAAACCAAAATTGAGCTTTGAAGAGCAAATTAAAAATTAAAATCATTAGGTATTTTATTTAACGAAATAAAAGAGGATGAAGCTAAAGAAATATTGAAATATAATACGTACTTATTTAAATTATCTTCATTCAGAAAAAATGTACCTAAAGATGATAGTGGAAATTATAATTTCGAATTTTCTGCATTATCAGATCTTGCGACTTTAGATATGAGATTACGTTACATATTATTACCTATGTGTTTAGATATAGAACATTCACTAAAAACAGACATTCTCAAAAAAATAACTAATGACGATACTTAAGATGGATACCAAATTATGCAAGATTTTATTAATAATCATCTAGGAAAAATTTATGATAATGAATCATACTTAGTATACACCACAGGTATAGGGGAAGATGTTATACTTGATTATATTGATATTATAAACAATAAGAAAGATGCACCTGATAGCTTTCAAAACGTAGTAAAAATCAATTAATATATTGGAGCTTTTTAATGTATAGAAAAATAAATTTATTCATCGTATTTCTCATTTTATTATTATCTATAATAACGACTTTCTTGGATCAAAAGACATCTTTTTTTAATAATTTAACCGCTTTGCTATATATACAGTTTGTTTTCTCTATTTCAGTAAACATATTTTTACTAAAATATATCTTTGACTTTGAAATTATTAGAAGATTATTAGATAGAACACACATTCTTTTCCAGTACTTTATTTATACAGCCTTTTTATTTCTGACAATGTTTATGATTATTTCTTTTGATTTTACAAATATTAATTTATTAAGACTAATCTTTAGTTTATTATTCTTGTTTGTATTTAGTTTTTTAACTCAATTATTAATTTGTGAAACAATATCTAAAGTATATATAAGAAATAAGAAGTCTATTTACTTCAGCGCACTAGTAATGTTTATACTATTTATACTTTTAATAATTCCAAATTATTTACAATAATATCGTTGTCATTATAAATAACAACTTTTCTATAAATCCAAACACAAAAATAACCCTCTAGCCTGATTGCTAAAGGGTTTTGCTATACGTTATATATTATTGTTCCTCTTTAACGTATGGTAATAAAGCCATGTGACGTGAACGTTTGATAGCTACAGTAAGCATACGTTGGTATTTTGCTGAAGTACCTGTTACACGACGTGGTAAGATTTTACCTCTTTCTGAGATAAACTTTTTAAGTAAATCTGTATCTTTGTAGTCGATATGTGTAATACCGTTTGCTGTGAAGTAACAAACTTTTTTACGACGACGACCACCTCTTCTTGGTCCACCTGCCATGATTGTGTTCCTCCCTTCTCGTTAAATGTTTATCAATTTATATTCGTTTCAATCAACTATTAGAACGGCAAATCATCATCACTGATATCAATTGGGCCATTAGCGTTTGCAAATGGATTACTTGATTGTTGATTATTTGACTGTTGATTTGAAGGTGCTTTTTGTCCTTGTTGTTGGTTACCACCAAAGTCTTGTCCATAATTTTGGAATTCGTTATTATTTTGGTTATATGATTGATTATCATTACCAGATTGACGTTGGTTTGCGCCTTTTGGTTCAAGGAATTGAACACTGTCACAAACAACTTCAGTTACATAAACACGACGACCTTCTTGGTTCTCGTAGCTACGAGATTGTAGACGACCTTCAACTCCTGCCAGACTACCTTTAGATAAGTAATTGTTTACATTCTCTGCGGGACGTCTAAATACAACACAGTTGATAAAGTCAGCTTCTCTTTCACCTTGCTGATTCGTATAAGTACGATTAATAGCTAAAGTAAAAGTAGCAACTTGAACGCCTGAGGGTGTTACTCTGTATTCCGGATCTTTAGTTAATCGACCGACTAATACAACACGATTAATCATTTAATCTCCCCCATTTTATAAGTTAAATTATTTTTCTTCTTCGCGTACTACGATGTGACGAATGATATCATCAGAGATTTTTGCTAAACGATCAAATTCACTGATAGCTTCGTCATTTTCAGACTTAACTCTAACGATGTTGTAGAAACCTTCTGTGAAGTCTTGGATTTCATAAGCTAAACGACGTTTACCCCAATCCTTTTCTTCGATGATTTCTGAACCGTTTGAAGATAAGATTCCTTTAAAACGCTCAACGACAGCTTTTCTAGCTTCGTCTTCGATATTTGGACGTACTACGTACATTACTTCATATGTTCTCATCAATTTACACCTCCTTGTGGTCTATGCGGCCTAATAACTCAGTATTAAGCAAGGAATAATTTTCATTACTCACAATCAAGAATTATAGCATAGAGTATTACTTTTTACAATCTTTTTCTCAATGATATCACAGAAAAAGCCAATAGTGCATAAACACTACTGGCCTTTATCTTACACATTAAATCTAAAGTGTACAACGTCTCCGTCTTTCATTAGGTATTCTTTACCTTCTAATCTTACTTTACCCGCTTCTTTAGCACCGTTCATACCGTTATTTGCTAATAAATCGTCATAACTTACGGTTTCTGCTCTTATGAAGCCTCTTTCGAAGTCTGTATGGATGATTCCTGCACATTGTGGTGCTGTCATGCCTTCTTTAAATGTCCATGCTCTTACTTCTTGTTCACCTGCTGTAAAGTATGTTGCTAATCCTAATAAGTTATATGATGCGCGGATTAATTTGTCTAATCCTGCTTCTTCTACGCCTAAATCTTCTAAGAACATTTCGCGGTCTTCGTCATCTAATGTTGCTAATTCTTCTTCGATTTTTGCTGAAATAACGATAACTTGTGAACCTTCGTTACTTGCGTATTCTTCGATTTTTTGTACGTATTCGTTATCTTCTGGACTTGCTACTTCATCTTCTGCTACGTTTGCTACATATAACATTGGTTTAGAAGTAAGTAAGCTTAAATGTTTCACGATTGCTTTTTCTTCTGGTGTGAATTCTAAACTTCTTACTGGGTTATTGTTTTCTAATGTTTCTTTAATTTTTGCTAATACTTTTTCTTCAACCACGGCATCTTTATCTTTTTGTTTTGCCATTTTTGCTACTCTTTCATAGCGTTTTTCTACTGATTCTAAGTCAGCTAATACTAATTCCATATTAATAACTTCAATATCATCGATTGGATCTACTTTTCCTGATACGTGTGTTACATTTTCATCAACAAATGCACGTACGACTTGGCAAATCGCATCTACTTCACGGATATGTGATAAGAATTTATTTCCTAATCCTTCACCTTTAGATGCACCTTTAACGATACCTGCAATATCTGTAAATTCGAATGCTGTTGGTACAGTTTTCTTAGGTTTTACTAATTTCGTTAATTCTTGTAAACGGTGGTCTGGTACTTCTACAATCCCTACGTTAGGGTCGATTGTTGCGAAAGGATAGTTCGCTGCAAGTGCTCCTGCTTTCGTAATTGCGTTAAATAATGTTGATTTACCTACGTTTGGTAATCCTACTATGCCAGCTGTTAATGCCATATTTTATTCACCTTGTCCTTTTACTAATATTTTTTTAATTTTTTTATTAAACTCTTGTCTTGGTAGCATAATACTACGAGAACATTCTTCACATTTTATTCTAACATCTGCACCGAGCCTTATAATTTTAAATCTATTATACCCACATGCGTGTTGTTTTTTCATTTCAACGATATCATTTAACTCATATGATTTGATCATATTTTTGCCTCCCGATTAGATGATTATTGAATGTTATTTGGATTATAAGAAACCATTGTTGGAATTGGCGCTTGAATACCTTCTTTATCGAAGAAAGATTTCACTTCTCTTCTTAAGATTCTTGCACCTGATGCATGTTCATTTGGTTCTGTTTCACCTGCTATTTTAATCGTTGCTTCCCCTGCCGTCACAGTTTCTACACCTAAAATTTCAGGATCTTTAATGAATATTTCATATCTTTCTTTAACTGTTGGTAAAAATTCATTTAACTTACTTTCAACTTCATCTAAATCTTCTTTAATAGATACAGGGATTTCTACGATAGCCATACCGTTATGAATTGAGAAGTTTACAATCTCATTCATTGTACCATTAGGAAGTATTGTTAAATCACCAGCAAATGATAATATTCTTGTAGATCTCATTCCTATTGATTGTACAGTACCTTCCGCAACAGTGGTACCTGTTGTATTAATTTTTACATAATCGCCAACATCAAATTGATTTTCGAAAATAATAAAAAAGCCCGTAATGACATCTTTCACTAAAGTTTGTGCGCCGAAACCAATTGCTAACCCTACAACACCGGCACCAGCAATAATACTTTCAACTCTTATGCCTAAATTGCTTAAAATCGTTGTCGCAACTATAAACCATACGACATAAGAAATAACATTTTGTAGTAAGTTAACCATTGTTTTAGCACGCTTGTTAGACTTCCCTACCCTCTTAGTTCCGTATTTCGTTGTAAAGAATTTCTCTACGACTTTATGAAGCACTTTAATAATGACGTAAGCTAATACAATGTAGAATATGCCGATTAATATTTGTTCTATCCACTTCTGCCAATTTTCTGGATCCATAAATGGGTCTATCAATTTATGGATGATGTTCATAATCTTATTCACTTTTACACCTCTTATTCTTCTAACAATAATTCTAATATTCTCTTATATTCATCTTCAGAATTAAATTCAAGAGAAATTTTACCTACTTTTTTAGTCTTAGAAATATCAATATTCGTTCCAAACTTTTCTTTTAATTGATATTCATGTTTAACTAAGAAATTAGGTTTCGGTTGTTTGGATTTCTTTTTCTTGTCTTGGCCATGAGCATTTAACTGTTTAATATATTCTTCTAATGCTCTAACACTCATATGTTCTTTTACAACTTTTTTAGCCACTTGATCTAATTGATGTTTCTTATCTAAACCAAGTAATGTTCTACCATGTGCACTTGATATTTTTTCTTCGTTGATTAATTTTTTTACACTTGGTGGTAAGTTGAGCAACCTTAAGACATTTGCAATGTATGATCTTGATTTCCCTAATCTATATGCTACGTCTTGTTGTTTTAAGTTCAGTTCTTCCATCATCGTCGCATAACTTTTTGCTTCTTCTAGAGGTTTTAAATTTTCACGTTGAAGATTCTCTATAATAGCAAGTTCTAACATTTCTTCATCGGTTAAATTTTTAATGATTGCCGGTACTGAATCTTTGTTAGCTAATTGACTTGCTCTAAATCTTCTTTCACCTACTACGATGTCGTAACCTTTTATCGTTTCTCTTACGACGATAGGTTGCAACACACCATGCTGTGAAATAGACTGAGTTAAATCTCTCAAAGCTTCTTCATCAAAATAATCTCTCGGTTGATACGGATTCCTTCTTAATTTTTCTAAAGGAAGTTCAACAATTTTATCATGACTATGGTTATAAGAAATCTTATCTGTTAATGCTTGATTTCTTTCTTTCATTTCATCACCACGTTATTTATTCTCGTATGTTTCACGTAAAACATCCAAATTAGATTATAACAATTTTGAAAGGGATATGCACAAAAGAAAAGTTGAGCGATAAATTAAAATATTCAGAAAAGTTGTTGACAAAAAAATATACGCATAGTATTGTGTAATATATCAACAACGAAAACAAATAAAATCACGATAAAAAGGAAAGTAAATCTTACACTGCAATCATCAGAGAGTTCCCATTTGCTGAAAGGGGACATTGAAAGAAAGATTGAAAATGGCCTTGGAGTGGTGGCATCGATATTGAGGTGTCAACGGGATCGCCCGTTATAGCGATACAGTATTAAAGTCTCTTTAGCGATGATGGCGTACTGGAATTTGTTCACCAATTTTACTGCCATTATATCTTCTTGTAAGAGACTCGTACTTATAGAGGTAATGTCAGTAATGTCATTGCGAACAAAGGTGGTACCGCGAGCTAAGCTTTCGTCCTTTACATCCGATTTATTTCGGGTTTAAAGGACGGAAGCTTTTTTTATTTTTAAATTCATTAGGGAGGAAGGCTATTATGAAATCTACTCAACTCGCTCAAATTTCATTAACTAAAGACCATACTGGGGCTACTACAAACCCAATTTATCTTTCTACAGCCTATCAACATGAAAAATTAGGTTGTTCGACTGGTTTTGATTATACAAGAACAAAAAATCCAACTCGCTCAAACTTTGAAGATGCATTTGCCAAACTTGAAGGTGGTAAATACTCATTTGCAACATCAAGTGGTATGGCTAGTATCCAATTAGTTTGTAACTTATTTAAACCAAATGATGAAATCTTAGTGTCATTCGACTTATATGGTGGCACATTTAGATTATTTGAATTTTATGAAAAACAATACAACATCAAATTTAAGTACATAGACTTTTCAAATATTGATGAAGTAAACGCATCTATTAACGAACATACACGTGCATTCTTTATTGAACCCATTTCAAATCCGTTAATGTTCTCAGTAGATTTAAATCCTTTATATGAAATTGCACAAGCAAGAAATATATTAACGATTATAGATAACACGTTCTTAACACCATACTTATCAACACCTTTAAAAGACGGTGCTGACATCGTCTTACATTCTGCTACAAAGTACATAAGTGGTCATAATGATGTGTTAGCTGGCATTGTCACTGTATCAGATGACTACTTAGGTGAAGTGCTTGGCCAATTTCATAATATGATCGGTGCAACACTTTCACCATTCGATAGTTATTTATTACTGAGAGGCTTAAAGACATTACATTTACGACTTGACCGTTCTACTGAAAATGCTCAAAAGTTAGCACATTCACTACAATCTGTTGAAAGCATTGATGAAGTCCTTTACTCAGGTCAAACCGGAATGTTAAGTATCCGTTTAAACAATGCATATAGCGTTGATAGCTTCTTACAAAATATTAAATTATGTATATTTGCTGAAAGTCTTGGCGGTACTGAAACATTTATCACTTTCCCATATACACAAACACATGTAGATATGGCAGATGAAGAAAAAGATAAACGCGGTATTGATGAATATTTACTCCGTTTATCTATTGGAATAGAAGATTACGAAGATATTTACGAAGACATACTACAAGCCTTAAAAAATTCAAGAAAAGAAGGAGTGTCAATATGAGCTATTCAAAAGAAACGTCTTTAATATTGGATTCCACTAGAGGTAACGAGCACTTATCAAGCAATCAACCATTATACTATTCATCGACTTACCATCAAGAAACTTTAGGGGGCAATCAAGAATTTGACTATGCACGCAGTGGTAACCCTAATAGAAAGTTACTTGAAGAAAAGTTAGCAGATTTAGAAGGCGGTAATTACGGATTTGCATTTAGTTCAGGAATTGCTGCAATAACAGCTGTCTTCTTAACATTGAAACCAGGAGACCACGTGATTCTTCCAGATGATGTTTACGGCGGAACGTTCAGACTAACTGAACAAATTCTTAAGAAATTTGAAATAGAATTTACAACTGTCGATCAAACAGACTTACAAAATATCAAAGAAGCTGTTCAAGATAATACGAAATTGATCTATGTTGAAACACCTTCTAACCCACTCTTTAAAGTGACAGATATTGATGGAGTTAGCCAAATTGCACGTAAACACGACGCACTATTAGCTGTCGATAATACATTTATGACACCGTTAGGACAATCACCATTGAAACTAGGTGCTGACATCGTCGTTCATTCAGCTACAAAATTCTTAGGTGGTCACAGTGACCTCATAGCTGGAGCAGTAGTCGTGAATGACCCAGAACTTAAAAATGAAATTTACCTTATTCAAAATGGTACAGGTTCAGGATTAAGTGTTTATGATTCTTGGACACTTGCTAAGCATTTAAAGACATTACCAATTAGATTTAAACAATCTGTTTATAACACAGAACAAATTTATAGATATTTAATCGATAATGAAGCAATTGAAACAGTCTATTATCCAATCACAAATGACACACATTTAAGACAAGCTAAAAATGGCGGTGCCGTGCTCGGATTCAGACTTAAAGATGAATCAAAAGCACAAGCATTTGTTGACCATCTTAATATCCCACTTGTATCTGTAAGCTTAGGTGGTGTAGAAACGATTCTTTCTCACCCAGCTACAATGAGTCACGCAGCCATCCCTGAAGAAGTGAGAGCTAAACGTGGTATCACTAACGGATTATTTAGATTGTCAGTCGGCTTAGAAGATGTCAAAGAATTGATTACAGATATCGATTGGGCATTAAAGGAGGCTACATATGAGTCTAAAAGAAGCGTTAAAGAACCAAATTTTATTAGCTGACGGAGCAATTGGAACCATCCTCTACTCTGAAGGATTAGATACTTGCCCAGAAAGTTATAATTTGACACATCCTAACAAGATAGAACAAATTCACCGTTCATATATTGAAGCTGGTGCAGATATTATTCAAACAAACACGTACGGTGCAAATTTTGAGAAGCTTCAAGATTTTAATTTAGAACATCGCGTAAAAGAAATTCATCGAGAAGCTGTTCAAATCGCTAAAAGAGCGAGCAACGACCATACGTTTATTCTAGGTACGGTAGGCGGTTTTCGTAATATCAAAAAGAGTAACTTATCAATTGAAGCTATTCAATATCACACAGAGATTCAAATTGAAACACTTGTTAATGAAGGTGTAGATGGTATTTTATTTGAAACATACTACGATTTAGAAGAATTACTTGCTGTCTTAAAAGATACAAAAGCAAGATACGACATTCCGATTATTGCTCAACTAACAGCTAGTAATACAAATTATTTGAGAAATGGCACACCTATACCAGATGCATTAAAAACATTAGTAAACGCCGGTGCAGATGTCGTTGGTTTAAATTGTCATCACGGTCCATACCATATGATTAAGACATTTAAACATATTGACTTACCTGATCATGCTTACCTTTCATGTTATCCAAATGCAAGTTTACTGGATTTAGAAGACAACGACTTGAAATACAATAATAACTCAGATTACTTTTCAGATGCAGCTAAAGAGCTCGTTAACCAAGGCGTCAGATTAATAGGTGGATGTTGTGGTACTACACCGGAACATATTAAAAAAATAAAGAATGTCGTCAAAGATTTAAAGCCTATCAAGCATAAAAATGTTATACCAATCGAAACAAAACAGTACAAAAAGCAAAATAAAGAAGAACCTAGTATTAAAGAGCTTGTTCAACAAAGACCAACCGTTATTGTTGAATTAGACACACCTAAACATTTAGATACGAATAAATTTTTCGATGGGATACAAGCCCTTGAAGATACAGGTGTAGATGCGGTCACGCTTGCTGATAATTCATTAGCGAGTGTAAGAATTTCTAACATTGCCGCAGCAAGTGTCATTAAACAAAAATATAAAATTAGACCACTCGTACACTTAGCTTGCCGTGATAGAAACTTAATCGGCTTGCAATCTCACCTAATGGGCCTTTCATTACTTGGTATTAATGACATCTTAACGATTACGGGCGACCCTTCTAAAGTGGGTAACTTCCCTGGCGCAACAAGTGTATTCGACGTTAATTCTAGCGGATTAGCTGAAATTATTACTCAGTTTAATCAAGGTATAAACGCCGATGGAGACACATTGAGAAGCAATACGAACTTCTCTGTTGCAGGTGCATTCAATCCAAATGTAAGACGACTAGAGCCAGCAGTCAAAAGATTAGAAAAAAAGATTGAATCTGGAATGGAATACTTTATTACACAACCGATTTATGAACCTGAAAGAGTTAAAGAAATATATGAAGCAACTAAACATATAGAAGCGCCGATTTTCATTGGTATTATGCCAATTACGAATTACAATAACGCACTCTTCTTACACAACGAAGTACCTGGTATTAAACTATCAGATACGGTGCTAAACGCCTTTGAAAAAGTCAAAGATGACAGAGATGCAACAAGAGAGCTCAGTATTAATTTGAGTAAACAATTGATTGATGCAGTACACCAATATTTTAATGGCTTGTACTTAGTTACACCATTTTTAAAATATGATTTAACAGTTGAATTAGCAAATTATTCACAACTAAAAACTGGAACAAAAACCAAGGAGGCAATATTATGACAATTAAAACATCAAATTTAGGATTCCCAAGACTAGGTAAGAAAAGAGAATGGAAAAAAGCCATCGAAAGTTACTGGGCTAAAAAAATAGATAAAGCCGAATTAGATCAAACGTTGCAGGATTTACACAAAGAAATTTTAACAATTCAGAAAGACCATCATGTTGATCATATCCCTACTGGTGATTTCTCACTATATGACCACGTGTTAGATACATCATTACTATTTAACATTATTCCAGAACGTTTCCAAGGACGTCCTGTAGATGACGATTTATTATTCGATATTGCACGTGGTAACAAAGATCATGTTGCAAGTGCGTTAATCAAATGGTTCAACACAAACTACCACTACATCGTACCTGAATGGGACAACGTGTCACCTCAATTAAATAACAATGTGTTACTTGAGAAATTCAACTTTTCTAAAGAAGTTGGTGTAACATCTCATCCAGTTATTCTTGGACCTGTTACATACGTAGCATTATCTAAAGGTGGCGACCAAAGTTTCGACGAAAAAGTAAGAACACTTTTACCATTATATAAAGAAGTATTCGAGCAATTAACTAATGCTGGCGCTGAATACATCCAAGTAGATGAGCCAATTCTAGTAACAGACGGTGCAGCTGATCTTCAAGATATTACTAAAGAAGCATATGAATTCTTTAACGAAGCGGCACCTGCTGCGAAACTTGTCTTACAAACATATTTCGAACGCGTAGATTTAAACTTTGTTGGTCAACTACCAGTCTATGGTTTCGGTTTAGATTTTGTACATGACAATGGCTTTAACTTACAACAAATCAAAGATGGCTTATTCCCTAAAGAAAAAGCTTTATTCGCTGGTATCGTTGATGGTAGAAATGTTTGGTCAACTAATATTGAAGAGAAGAAAGCTTTAATCGAAACATTACAATCTTATACAGATGAATTAGTTATTCAACCATCTTCTTCATTATTACATGTACCAGTTACTTTAGAAGAAGAAACATTAGACGACTCAGTTCGTGAAGGTTTAAGCTTTGCGACTGAAAAATTAGACGAACTATATGCTTTAAAACAATTATTTAACGAAAATGATGACACTTTATATAACGAATTAAAAGCGCAATATGAACGCTTTGAAAGTCAATCATTCAAACAACTAGAATATGACTATGATTCAGTTAAATCAGAACGTACAACACCATTTAAAGAAAGAAAAGTCTTACAAGATCAAGTATTAAATTTACCAGACTTACCAACAACAACGATTGGTTCATTCCCTCAATCAAGAGAAGTACGTAAATACCGTGCTGATTGGAAAAACAATCGTATTTCAGATGAAAAATACGAAGAATTCGTACAAAATGAAATTAAACGTTGGATTGAAATTCAAGAAGAAATTGGATTAGACGTATTAGTACACGGTGAATTTGAACGTAATGACATGGTTGAATTCTTCGGTGAAAAGCTAAACGGATTCTTAGTAACTAAGTTTGGTTGGGTTCAATCATATGGTTCTCGTGCCGTTAAGCCACCAATCATTTACGGAGATGTTAAATGGACAGCACCATTAACAGTTAAAGAGACATTATATGCTCAAAGTTTAACTGACAAACCTGTTAAAGGTATGCTTACAGGTCCAGTTACAATCTTAAACTGGTCATTCGAACGTGTGGATATCCCACGTAGCGAAGTTCAAGATCAAATCGCATTAGCCATTAATGAAGAAGTTCTAGCACTTGAAGAAGCGGGTATTAAAGTCATCCAAGTAGACGAACCTGCATTGCGCGAAGGCTTGCCTTTACGTTCTGAATACCATGAAGATTATTTAAATAAAGCTGTACATTCATTCAGATTATCAACTTCTTCAGTACAAGATTCAACACAAATTCATACACATATGTGCTACTCACAATTTGGTCAAATCATCCATGCGATCAAATCATTAGATGCTGATGTTATCTCAATCGAAACTTCAAGAAGTCATGGTGACTTAATCAAAGATTTTGAAGATATCACATATGACTTAGGTATCGGTTTAGGTGTATATGATATTCATAGCCCTCGTATACCTACAGAAGAAGAAATTACAGTTGCAATCGATAGAGCACTTCAAGAAATTGACCGTTCTCTATTCTGGGTAAACCCTGATTGCGGATTGAAGACAAGACAAGAAGAAGAAGTAAAACAAGCTTTAACTGTATTAGTAAATTCAGTAGAAAAATTACGTCAAGACAATACAGTTAAACAACCTAACTAATAAATGAGGTGATGTTATGTCATATCCATTATGGAGCTCGCTAAATCAACTGAAAGAATATAAATGGGTAGATTTAACGCATACATTTGATTCAGAATCTCCACATTTTTCAGCTTTTGAAAATGCAGAAACAAAAACATTATATAAAGTTAAAGATGACGGTTTCTTTGCCCAATCATGGCAATTTCCTACACAATATGGCACGCATATAGATGCACCTATACATTTTGTAGAACATAAACGATATTTACATGAACTCGGTTTACAAGAAACAGTCTTACCTTTAATCGTGTTAGATTTCTCAAAAGAAGTAGCCCAAGATTCAGATTTCAGACTAACTAAAGAACACATTCTTCAATGGGAATCTGAAAATGGACCAATTGAAAGTGGAACGTTTGTCGCATTTAGAAGTGACTGGTCAAAGAAATGGCCAGATAAAGAGCAATTTGAAAACAAAGACAAAGATGGTCATGAACATCTCCCAGGATGGTCATTAGACGCACTTAAATACTTATTTGAAGAAAGAAAGATTAAGTCAATCGGACATGAAACATTTGATACTGATGCTTCAGTAGACATCCGTAAAAATAATGACATTGTCGGTGAACGATACGTACTTGGTTTAGATACTTTTCAAATAGAACTGTTAACCGGATTAGATGAACTACCAACACGTGGTTCAGTTATATTAGCCATTAGCCCTAAACCTAAAAATGCACCCGGATTCCCTGTCCGCGCATTTGCTATTACCCCTAAATAATAGCACTGCCATATGGTATTTTTGAGCGAGTATCGTATGGCAGACTACCTTCCCTATATTAAATATATAAAAAGAAGAACCTTTCGATGGAGATCGAAAGGTTCTTTTACTTTTTAATATTTAGATACGGGTGATCCTCCAATTTGATAATCTATTTCAATCGCATTTTCACTATTTTTACGATATAAGTAATAGAAATACATCGACCATAAAATCGTCAAACCAGCTGATAACCAATAACTAAGCGATAAATCCATTCCAAATCCTATTGGTTGGCTTAATATATACGTGAAGATATTCCATGTCATAAACAAAGCAGGGATTAAAGCAACATAGAAATTCTTTTTAGATAGTAATAAATACATTGCACCAACCCATAGTGCAACAACTGCTGTTGTTTGATTGGCCCAAGAGAAATATCTCCATAGTATTGTGAAGTCTACTCTCGTTAAAATAAAGCTAATAATAAACATAGGTATCGCAATTGCGAAGCGGTTCATTACTTTTTTCTGACCAAAATTAAAGTAGTCAGCTAAAATCATTCTCGCACTTCTAAATGAAGTATCACCACTTGTTATTGGTAATACAATAACACCTAATATCGCTAATGTTCCAAATACAGAACCTAATAGCATAGTAGAAGCCTCACTCACAACAAGCGCCGCTTCACCTTTCGCTAACACTTCTTGTAGACCACCATAGCCACCAAATAAACTCATTGCAGCCGCAGCCCAAATCATCGCAATGATACCTTCAGCAATCATCATGCCGTAAAATATTTTACGACCATTTTTCTCATTATTCGTCGTTCTAGAAATAATCGGTGATTGTGTCGCATGGAAACCAGATAAAGCACCACAAGTAATCGTAAAGAATAATAAAGGAAAGATAGGTGCAGAATCAGGATGCATATTTTTCAAAGTTAGTTCAGGTATTTCTGCACCAGTCATAATTAATCGAACAAAAATACCTACTGCAGAAATCATCAAAATAAAACCAAATATCGGATAGATTTTACCAATAATTTTATCGATAGGTAACACTGTAGATAAGAAATAATATAAGAAAATAACAAAGACAATAATACC
>Ga0256408_1000901_pt1 | contig 18179 bp, 16 predicted proteins | sample PhyAR1_FD_185998 | JGI IMG/M metagenome (GOLD analysis project Ga0256408, IMG submission 185998) | Leaf surface microbial communities from alfalfa plants in UC Gill Tract Community Farm, Albany, California, United States - DLSL A.R1 | ecosystem: Host-associated > Plants > Phyllosphere >...
GAATTATTGTAGAAGAAAACTATGAGGAATTCGACATATACGAACAAAAACTTAAAGAAGATTCTATCCACGAAACTAATGTTGAAATAGTCATAGAACATGCTAAAGGGACTCTTGAATATCAATATGATTTTTTCTTTGGTAAAGGAACATTTGAAAAATTATATGAATGTGTACCAGATTTCGATGCACTTGAACGTGCTTATGAACCAACTATCAAAGCTATTGCTAAAAAAGTCGAACAACAAGCAAAAAAAAGACAAAAGGATAGAGAGCTTGCAGCAGAAAAGTTAACCAAAGAGTTTCATAACAAGAAAAAGCAAAAAGTAGCAAATAAAAAGTAGGTGGTGACATGAGGTTAAATGACCCAGAAGTCACTTCCTTTTTTTATAAAGAACGTGAGTATTTGATTAATTTGTCATTTGATATTGTATTAGATGCTTTTGATGTGTTAAACGAGGCAATATTCACTGATTATGAGAAAGCTTGTCTATGTCTAGACTTATTAATTGGAGAAGGTTGCTATCAATCTGAGGATGCACTTAGTCTATGGGTATTTATTTACGACCAATTTATTCATAAGGAAGTTCCACCGTTCATTAAATATAGTTTTTACGGAGAGCCACTTTCTGTGGAAGAGCACGAACAATTAATAGATATATCTGCGGATGCAGAGACTATTTACGCTTCTTTTATCCAAGCATATAACATCGATTTAATTGATAAACAGGGAATACTAACTTGGTCCAAATTTAGAGCTCTTTTACATAATCTGCCTTCAGACACTCCACTTAAACGAATTATGCAGATTCGAGCTTGGAAACCAGGAAATAATGATTCAGAAAAATATAAGCGAGATATGACAGATTTACAAAGATACTATGCCTTAAATACGGATAGAGAGGAGGAAGATAATGACTAAAGATGGCAAAATAAGTATTCTGATTGATGTCGACGCCAAGCAGGTTCCTAATGTAATAAGTTCAATTGAAAAAAACTTTGGACAGTTAGGAAAAAATGCTGATGATATTACAAAAAAAATTGGTAATAATATGGGTGCCAATACTGAGACAGGAGCGAAAGTTGCTAATCAAGCAGTAGATTCAGTTGAACAGTCGATGACTGATTTGGGAAGATCGACTGATACGGCTACTGTCAAAGCTGGGAAATCATTAAGCGAAAACTTCGAAGTGGGATCTAAGGCCGCTAATACCGCAACAGATAGCGTGGCTAAAGGAGTGGCGGATTTAACCGCCACAACGAGCACTGAACTAGCTAAGTCGGGACGTATCATGGGTGAATCCTTTGATTCTGGCGCCAAAGATGCCAATCAGGCCAATGATAGTGTCGTTAAATCAGTCACAAGCTTGGTTTCTTCTGTGGAATCTTCTGCACCTAAAATTGGTAAAGAGCTTGGTAGCTCCTTTCAATCTGGTGCCAAAGAGGCGACTAGCGCTTTAGATGGTATCGGGAAATCAAGCAGTAACATGTTAGCCAGTATTGAAGCGACGTCACCTAAGGCAGGTAGAAGCATCGGTAATTCGTTTGAAGCAGGTTCCAAGCAAGCAGCTAGCGCTCTTGGATCAATAGAAAAGTCCTCTGCGCAGATGGTTCCTCCTGTTGAATTATCAGCAACTAAGGCAGGAAAGAGCATTGCGACTAGTTTAGAAGCTGGTTCCAAAGACGGAGCGAAGACTGTCAGTGATGCGGTTGATGCGATGAAAAAGGATCTTACGTCATTAGGTGATGAAGCAGAAAAGTCTGGTGCTAAAATGAGTACCTCCTTTTCTCAACCAGAGCCAAAAGCCAATTTGTTAACAGGCTCTGTGGGCAAACTAAGTGCAGCGATGTTGATCACAAAAGGAGCAACTACAGCACTAACGATGGCTAAAGGTTCATTAGATGGTGCATTTGGTCGTATTGATACTTTGAATAACTTTGAAAATACGATGACCCGTTTAACAAGCAGCTCAGAAGAAGCAGCTGCAGGGATGGAAGGCGTTCGAGATGTTGTAGTTGGTACAAACTATATGCTTGATAGTGCGGCTCAGACCGTGCAGCGCTTAGTGATGCAAAATGGTTCATTAGAACAATCGACAAAAAGTTATCAAATCTGGGGTGATGCAGTTGCCATGTATGGTGATGGCGCTGCAGAAACAATGGATAATGTGATGGATGCAATGATCCAGATGCGAGCAACCGGAAGCGTTAATATGGCGCAAATGGATCGTATGGTTCGCCGTGGAGTAGATCCTTGGAAAATCTATGAAGATGCGACTGGTATGAGTATGCAAAGTATTCGTGATGCGTTGCGTGATGGCGAAATTAGTGCCAATGAGTTTTTTGATACGGTTGAACAGGCTATGCGTGATGGTGGGAATGAATTCACATCGGTTTCTGGGATGGCTCAACAAGCTGGGGATACTTGGGCAGGATCGTTTGCCAATATGGCTACTGCAACAAGCCGAGGAACAGCAAATATTATCGCATCTATGGACGAGGCATTCTCAGAAACACGTTTTGGCTCGATGAAAGAAAACATCCAAGGATTTGGTAAAACATTTGAAGGTGCGCTAAATGGGATTGCTGGTGTAATCCCTCCTGTTGTTTCGGCTGTTGATACGATGACCGGTGGGGTTATTGCTGTGAAGAACGCAGCTGTGACGGCTTCACCAGTGATTATCGGATTAGGAACTGCATTTGGTGGACTACTTATTGTACAGAAAGTAGCTATAGGAACAACAAGTTTTATCCAAATGTTGAAATATTTAACTGGAGCTACTTCTGCTGCCACAATGGCTACAAATGTTAATACAGTTGCAACTAAGTTGGCGTCAGGAGCTAATACAACCAATGCGGCTTCACTTAAAGGTGCAATTGCAGCACAAAAAATTTATGCTATTGCAACTAATGCTTCTGTAGCAGCTACAAAAGCACTTGGGGTAGCTAAAGCATTAATACTAAATCCTGCATTAGCTCTAGGGGTAGTGGCGTTAGGTGCAGCAGGATACGCAGCTACCAAGATGGGAATGAACTTCTTTAATGCTCGAAAAAAAACTAAGGAATTAGCAAGTGAATTAGATGGATTAAAAGACGATCTAGATAATGTCGGAAAGTCAACCCAGTCCAGTGCAAAAGAATTTGAATCACAAGCTAAAGTGATCGAGTCGAATACAGAAAGAAACAAGGATCTAGCAGCTGAATTACAAAGGCTTTCAGCAATTGAAGATAAATCGGCTGCGGATAAAAAATTGATGGCTGATACAGTTGATGAACTGAATAATTCAGTGACTGGTCTAAATCTCTCTTACGACGAAGAAACAGGCCTGCTTAATGCAACCACAGAAGAAATAAACAAACGAATTGAAGCTTCTAAAGGAATGGAAGAAGTCAATCGGCTAACCGAACGACAAAAGACGTTGAATCAAGAAGCTGCAGACATTGAATCCTCATTAACTGAAGTAGCCAAAGAACGTATGAGATTGGAGCAAGAAGCCTCAGAATCTGGCGTGGATGGAAAGAAAAAAGTCAAAGAATCGCTGGAAGGACTGTCTCAGAAGGAAGATGAACTTCAAAGTTTACTTGTTGAAAATCAATCTGAACGAAATCAATTGTACACGGAGGAGCAAGAGAAAAGACGAGCAGTCGCAGAGACAGTCTCAGAAGCTAATTCTCAGATGATTACTTCATGGAATGTTCTATCTGATGCACAACAAGCTGCCTTGGAATCTATGAATAGCATGTACAAAAAGCTGGTAGAAGAATCAGGGAATGCTTTTAAGCAGATTGAACAACAAGAAGCGATAAGCTTGGATCAAATGAAGGAAAATCTACAAAAAAATGCTGAAGCTATGAGAACGTGGTCGACCAATGTTGCCATTTTGGCGAAAGCCGGTGTAGATGATGGCATTATTATGCAACTTGAAAAATTAGGTCCAGCAGGTGCATTACAAACGCAACAGATGGTAGATGAGATGGGGTTAAATCTTAGTTCATTAGCGGAGTTAGGTGGAGAACATACAAAAAAACTGCTGGAACAAATGGGTCTTCATATGGAGGACCTACCAAAAATGTCAGCTGAACAATCGGCGTGGTTTGTTGAAAATTTAGATCTTGAATTAGGTAAATTACCAGAAACAGCACAACAGCACATTAGTGATTTAAATGGGACTGCGGATGCAACGATGAAGCAAGCGATGGCGAGTATGGGGAATATCGTTGGTGAAGAAACGGAAACTGTTGCTGAAAAATTTGGATTAATTCCAGAAAAAAGTGAGGCATCTTTACGGAGAGGAACAGAGGGGCGAGACTTTGCACAGTGGGGACGTCAACCTGTCGAAGAAATTGGGGATGGGATGGTAGAAGCAACCCCCAAAGTAGAGGAAGCAGCAAAGGAAGTTGCTCAAACGCCAGAGAGAGTGATGGGCCCTCAATTAGAACAAACTGACTATACCTCAATGGGTGCAGCACCACCAACAAAATTGGGGCAAGGAATTTTAGATAATATTACTTCGGTGGAAGAAGCTTCTAAAGAAGTAGCTAATGTTCCGGAACAAACGATTAGAGAAACCGTGGGGATCGATAAATATATTTCTCTGGGGCATCCTGTTGGTGAAGGAACAAGTCAAGGTGTACGTGAAGGAAAATCACAAGTAGAATCTGCAGCAAAAGAGATTGCGATGGTTCCAGAAAATATTTTAAACAACGAAATGACTGCTAGTAATTACAATAAAAATGGTCAAGATGTTGGTGCCGGATCTGCTAAAGGAATAAAGGATAGTCAAGGAGCTGTCCAAAAAGCAGCAAAAGAAATTGCACTAGTACCAGGAAATGAAATTTCCACACACATGAATCAACAAGAATACCAAAAGCATGGAGAAAAGGTAGGTAAAGGCACAAGCCAAGGTATCGCTGACACCGCCCTTCAGGCAGTTTCTGAAATCAATAAAATGACGGAAGAGATGGTCAGAGCGTCCAATGAGGGATCTAAAAAAATGCAGGAAGTTTTTGAAAAACTGACTAAGGAAATAGATAAAACGTTACAAAGTCTTCCTAAGATTGCCACAGCAGCCATGCGTGAATCAAATCAGGCCTATCGTGAGGGGATGCGGGGTGCAACTGACATTATCCGTGAGGGTGCACAACAAATGCCTAATCAAATGAATCATCTACCTGATCAGTTTTATCGCATTGGCCAAAACTCTATGATTGGCTTAAATAATGGTTTGATTGCCGGGCAAGCCCAAGTTCTTAGCACTGCAGCTTCCATCGCTAATCAAGTGGCACAAACGATGCAACGAGCCTTAGATATCAATTCACCATCCAAAGTGATGGAGATGGATGTGGGACGTTGGATTCCTGCTGGTATTGGCGAAGGGATTGAGCGATTCAAGCATTTAGCGTTAGATGCCATTGAGGATTTAGGTGCCCAGCTTGTCTTGCCGAATATCCAAGCCGAGTCGATTGCGATTGCAGGAAACGCTGGGTTTAGCGTATCGTTGCCAGCAGGTAGGAGTGAATCAATTACCACCAATCAAACCATTCATAATACGCCACATATCGATATTCATTTTGATGAGATCACAATCAATGACAAATTAGATATTGCTGAATTGTCGGAATTACTCGCAGAACACACGGCAGATGAAATGAGGAGGAGATTAGAGTGAAAGCTGTACAACCCTATTTTGAATTTAATGGCCATAAGTCGATCGACAAGAATCTCTACCTCCTTAATGAGATGGAGTTGACGATTCCTGAATCAGATTTGCGATTTGATGAGGTCGATGGTCGACAAGGGGCAATCATTTACGACAATGAACGAGAAAAAGATATCATCAAAACATTTCCGATGGAATTAAGGAAAGAAGCAGACAAGTCGCTTTTTCAGCAAGTCAGAGAAATTACGCACTGGCTGAAGGAACCAAAGCGATACAGTCGGCTTCTTTTTTCTGAGGATTCGGAATACTTCTACGAAGGCATCTTTCATTCGCAAGTTCGAATTCTCGATCGCTGGCGTGATCATTTTGACTTAGCGTTGCCTTTTCAGTGCAAGCCAGTAATGTATCGGTTGGATGGTCAAACAGCTGTTTCCCTTTTATCCGGACGTACACTAGACAATCCTGAATCGATTCCATCACTGCCGATAATCCAATTTCGATACAGTGGGACGGCAGATGCGTCCCTGACCATTAATGGTCGGCAGTTTCGAATTCTGAGAGCTGCCGGTGCTGGCATGATTACGATCGATAGTGAGTTAGGGACAGCGTATCGTGATGGCACAGTCAATATATCAAGTGCGATCTTGATGCAAAACGATGGGTACCATGTTCCGCAGCTGCGACCAGGAACTAATACCATTTCATTCACTACACAAATCACACAGGTAACAATTACACCAAGATGGAGGTCGATTGCGATATGAGTGTGCCAATTCTTTACAATGAATCGAATAACGATTACAGCACGCTCGGTCTAGGGTTATTGAATGAAGCAAGCAGCGTATTGGCTGTAAGACATAGAAATCAATTTCCATATCTAACCTTTAATTATCCAATCAACGGACAGTTATTTTCTCAGTTGAAAAAAGGGAAGAAAGTAGTAGTTGATGTTGGTCCGGGTACTCGATCGAAGCGACAACGATTTGAAATCACTAAGATTACTAAACCTCAACACGGCATTATTTCTATTAAATGTGATCATATTTCACTTTTAACCGAAAAAACAGCACTAAACAAAGGACAGAAGCACACCGCTATTTCGGCGCAAGAAGCGTTGAATCAGTGGCGCGCTCTTTTAGTTCCTCAGCGTGATTTTACCGTGTTTACCGATCTGACGACCGTTACTGCCATGGACTTTTCCGAAGTTGGCCACTTTGAAAGTGCTGCGGAAGCATTAGGTGGGAAGGAAGGTTCGATACTTCAAAATTACAATGGTGAATATATTTTTGATAATAACGAGATCCGCTTGATGCGAAACGGTGGAAGAGATACTGGTGTCGTCATTGCTTATGGCAAGAACTTAGTGGATCTCGTGCAAGAAGAATCAATCGAAAGTACCTACACATCAATACGACCTTATGCTCGAGCAAATGAAGAAGGTGCCAGTGAGTTAGTTCTTCCGGAAGTCATTCTAGATAGTTCTCATGTCGACAAGTTTCCGGAACGTCGGGTACAGACAGTGGATCTCAGTAGCCGCAACCCTCAAACGGTCGCAGAGTTACGCCAGTTCGCTCAGTACTATATTTCTAGCAATCAGGTCGGGTTGCCTCGTGTAAATCTGAAAGTGAAGTTTGCGGATCTGTACAGTGCGACTGGTGAGGAACAACATCGGCTGCTCGAGCAATTGGAGCTGTATGACACCGTCACCGTGGCTTTTAACAAGCTAGGTGTCAACGTCAATGCGAAGATCAATCAGACGGTTTGGAACGTGCTGTTAGATAAATACGAATCGATTGAGATTGGCGATTCAAGAGCGACATTGGGGTCCAACCAAAAAGAACAGGATCGCGATCGTGAGGAACAGATCAATCGACCGCCCATTATTGGCCCTGGAAACATAGCCAACGTTAGACCTGGCACAATTACAAATCTTGTTGCTTATGGTGGTTTTAGCCAAGTTCTTCTGCATTGGGATATGCAGGGACTGACCGTTCGAGAATATGAAATTTACGGCTCTCAAGAAAAAGGCTTTGTTCCGGGACCAAGTAACTTGCTAGGTACGACAAACGTCAATGCCTATACTCACGGTACAGAAACCAAATTGCAATGGTACTACCGTGTTCGGGCAGTTAATCACCACGGTGTCGCTGGTCCATTTAGCTACGAGGTGTTTGGCCAAACGGCAAATACGAAAGACCTCGATGAACTGGAAGGGATCTTGGATGATCTGAATGATCGGATTCTTCCGGAACTGGATGAACGTCTGACAGCGAACGATCAACTTCTTTATGATTTGAAGCAGAACATTTTGCCGGATCTTGAAGGCCGGTTAAAAGAGCTTGAAGTTGAAATGGACATACTCACCACCGTTAAGTTGCCGGGACTTGAGCAGAAATTGATCGATAACGAGCTTGCGTTGAATGAATTGAATACTGTCTCGCTACCTTTATTGGATGAGCGTTTGAAGTCAGCCGAACAAAATTTCCTAGATGCACAAAAACGAATCGATGATGCAATGGCGGACATTCGAGAGGTTGAGGATCTGCTTTCTGATTGGCAGTGGCAAGACACGGTTGAAATTGACGGCGGGAAAATTCGAGCTGACACCATTTTGGCAAGATCAATCCAAGCCGGAAGCATTACAACAACGCAGATTCAAGCTGGAAGCATTGTTGGGAATGATTTGGCTATTAACACCATTACAGCTAGAGAAATCAATGCGCAAACCATTACGGCTAATGAAATAGCCACAAATGCAATTATCACACGGCATATATCAACCAATGCTGTAACCGCGAATGAGATAGCCGCCAATACTATAGCTGCAGATAATATTTCCACTAATGCAATTATCGCTCGACATATTTCAACTAGCGCAATCACGGCAGAAAAGATCAATACGAACGCTGTAACGGCCATAAAAATTAACGCAGGTGCTGTCACTGCTGAGAAAATTGCGACGAGTGCTGTGACTACAGTCAAGTTGAACGCCGAGGCTGTAACGGCAGCAAAAATAGCTGCCAATACAATCACAGCAGCGCAGATTGCTACGAACACGATCACGGCGAATCAGATTGCGACAGAAACGATCACAGCGAATCGAATTGCAACAAACGGTATCATTGCGCGCAATATTACGGCAGGATCGGTCGTCGCAGACAAATTGGCAACTGGATCAGTGACAGCAGTCAAAATAGCTGCTGGAGCCGTCACCGCTGATAAGATCGTCGCGCGAGCTGTGACTGCGGATAAATTAGCGACAAATGCCATTCAAGTTGGCTTTAACAACATGGGGAATAGCTTGAGGTTGACGCCTACGACGTTGGCATTTTGGCAAAGCACCTCCGTGCGGTTTATGGAAATGACTGGTCTTCGACTTGAATTTTTCACTGGTCAAAGCACACGTATTGGTGGTTTTGAGCGAAGCAGTATGAGTGGGCGAACTTGCGTCGCGTACTTTGCAAGAAACTCTTATAGCTTAGTGTTGGGACGAATAGTCAACTCCGCAGGAACGAGTGAACAAAGAATACCTGTGATGGAAATTCAAGGAAATAACGCTGCAATCCAGATGCACGCCAACATCAACATGAATAGATGGAGCATAACCAATCAATCCGATATCCGCTTGAAAGAGAATATCCAAGAAACTTCTGTTTCAGGCATAAAAGAAACAAAGCGAATTCGCATGGTTGATTTTGATTGGAAACAAGACTATCGTCCAATTGACAAAGACACTCCGCCACCAACTACTCGTCAGTTTGGAATGATTGCCCAAGAGGTACCTTTCTTACAAGCAAACATTGATGGGGATAATCATTATTTGTCGATTGATATGAATAAACAAGTCAATCTAAATACGAAAACCAATCAAGAGTTGATCGCGATCGTTGAAAGCCAAGAACAGCGTATTCAAAAATTAGAACGAGAAATGGAGAAAATCGCATGAAGATTACACTAAAGAATTATGAATTAAGTACTGCGTTAGCTTTTGTTGCAAAAATGGACTTAAAGGCAGCAAGTGCTAGTCGACACCGATCGAAATTCAAAAAGGAGCTTTTAAAAGCAATTGAGGGACTGCAAGAGTCAGAAATGGAACTGTATGATCAGTATGGTGAAAAAGATGCAGATGGGAAGCTGGTCATCAACGAATCCCAAACAGGATATGAAGTAAAAGATTCCGAAAAGAATCAGTTTGCACAAGAACTACATGCCTTGTTAGATGAAGAAATCGTGCTCGAAAGTGGCTTATATGCCAAGAATTTTTCTTTGTTTGGGAAGGTGCTTGCTGATTACAACGGTATGATTTCAGGGAAAGAAGCAGACATTTACGATCGCTTGATGGACGAATTTGAAAAGGAGGAAAACCAAGATGTTAAAGACTAACAAAAGCACTAGTGTGAATAGACAGGTCATGATTGACGAAACGATGGTTGTTTATCTATCGGCTTCGATCGATGAAGATAAAGGGGTGTCAACGTCACCATCAATCAGTATCCAAGAGCCCGATTTATACCAAAAAAACAAAAAGACTTGCCGTGAAGGAATTCAAGAATTTTTGAAAGAACTGTGGGCGTTAGAAGATAAAGCTTGAAGGAGGACGGACGATGGAAAATCTCTACGTAACCAGTGAAATCACGTTAAATAAAACGGCGGAAAAACGTTCTTCTCCTATACCAACCAACACAGAGTTTTTCAGTTATGATCAACGCGTCGCAAAAAAGACGATCAACTTTCAGTTTAAGGGGGAGCCGTTGGATCTTTCGGAAGCCAATATCATTTTGGGCTTTGACTTCGTGACTGCAGGTCAGTCAGTCATTTTTGAAAGTGCTGATGGCTCAATCAAAATTGAGGATCCCACAGCCGGAAAAGTAAATGTGATGTTGCCAAATGACATTTACGCGTACTCCGGATCAGTGAACATTTATGTTTTTGTGGAGTTTCCTAATGGCCAATCTTTAGACTATCCGGCATTTAGTACCGAATTCCAAGAATCTTGGCTTGATCAAGATCTTGGAGAAATGGCGCAATTTTATGTGAAGCGGTTCGAGGATCTACGAAACTTGGTTCTGGAACAAGCCTCAGGAATTGATCAGGATTTGACCGAATTTGAAAATCGAATTGGACAAATTGAATCGGACCTTGCGGCCTTTGACATCGATGCCCTAGCGAAGGAAATTGAAGAAGAGATTCGCACAACGGTAGAAGGAAGGCTCAGTGACATCGAGCAACGACTTGATGATGCGGATTTTGTCACAGAAGAAAGTGTTGATCAAACACTAGAGAAGTTTATGTTTGGTGCACCGCTAGTTCGAGAACCATTGCTTGATTTAACTGGGAAAATTCGAGGAAGCTTTGTCGAAAATGTTCATAGAGCAGGTGGCGTCCTCTCGACCTCTTTGCCAAGCAATGCTGCTGCAGGGACAGAGATTACACAAGCGCAATACAATCGAATAGCTACGAATGATGGGCTTGATACTAGCATTAGCGCAACGTCTTCAAATGGTCGAATGCAAGTTGTTTTTACATGGGACATACTCGGTGATATGAAGCGACGGTTTCCTGAGTTATTCACTTTTTTTTCTCCACAAACAGTACAAGAGGAATTGGCTGTAATTCAACCTTTTGTTAAGAATATTCAGTTTACAGCCTATGCGCATATCAATTCCACCACCTCATATCCGATCATTGGGTATCGGAGAATGCCTGAAAACACCGGATTCAACTGGCAAGAAATGGCAAGCCACGAGAGCACTTTCCATGATAAACTCACTTTTCCACTTGAGTTAATAACCGGTACTACAGTACTGGGTCATGTTGGCAAAGCAGCCGCGGTCTTACGTGGTCCTGAACGACAAGCAACTAATCAAAATGCGATTCGGGTGGCATATGCAAAAGTAGAATATACAGTTGCGCTTAGTTTAACCAATTTATATATACCCAAAAGGATTGATCAGATAGCGAACCCAACCATTGACATGTTAAATCACTTAGCCCAGCGAATCAATGACTTAGAAAAGAGAGGATGACAAAAATGGAAGGACACAAAGCAATTTTTGACACAAGAGATTTACAAGATCTGAGGCCAATGTTTACTCCGGAAGATAGAAAAGTATTTCACCCTTACACAGAAGTCGCACCACCTATTGATCCACACGTGGTGATTATAGGATTTGATTTTAATCGTCAACGATGGAACGTGGTGAGTGCTGCCACACCAGAAGAAGTCGAAGAGCTGCAAGAAACAGCAGACACACTAGGGAAGTCGGTTGTGCAATTAACGTTACAAAATCTACAACTGTCACAACAAGTAAGAGAACTGACTCAAGGGGGGCAAGAGAATGCTTAATTTTGAGACAATTCAAGATTGGTATAATCGTGGATGGATGGCAGATGATGATGTTCATCAGTTTCTGGCACTTGGTGCGATCACAGAGGAACAGTCAAAGATAATTTTAGAGAATGAGGATTAGGTAGGTGACTTATGGAGGCGTTAACCATAGCTGAGTGGATCGCAATTGTTTCACTGGCTTTTACATTGATTTTTGGTATTGCAAAATTTTATGCGATGTTCACGAAAATGGATCACACACTGAGTGAATTGAATGAGACCATCAAGGAACTTAAAAAAAATCAGACAGAATCTAGCAATCGACTTTCAATTATCGAAGAACAAATCAGATCTATTTTTAAGCAAATTGGAAAGGAGAGAAAATAAAATGACAGAAATCTTAGCTGCTTCAAGTATTATTACACCACTAGTTGTTGGTGTCACAGGGTTAATTAAAACACAAATGAAGGATTACAAACTCTTACCCGTGATCAATGTGATTGCGGGTATTTTGTTAGGCGTGCTATACGCAGTGACTCTAGCACCACAAGATTTAGCGATCTACGCATGGGCTGGAGCTGTTTCAGGATTAGCCGCTGGTGGATTATTTGATTTAGGAAACAGTGTCATCCATTTAGATGAATAACTTAACAAGAAAAATGATAAATAAAGAAAAAGAGTAGCCAAACGGTTACTCTTTTTTATTAGAAAATTGGAGGAATTTACGATGGGAATTTCAAGTTTAGCAACAAGATATCAGTTTGAAAACTTTGGAACAAAATGGTCTGGCACTCGAACCAATGCACAAATTACAACGGTCGTGGTCCATCATCAAGCGGGGACAAATTTTAACAGCATGCCTGAAATCTGGCGAAATGTCGAAGCTTCCGCACACTATGGTATTGGTCCAGATGGGACAATTCGAGCATACATTGATGAAAATAAGATCGCTTGGCACGCTAATCAGGCGAATAATTATTCCATTGGGATCGAGTGCACAAACACGACAGGAGCGCCAAATTGGCAAGTGTCGGAGAAGACTATCGATTCGTTAGTCCGTTTAATTCAGGATATCGAGAAACGACTTGGGAAAAAAGTTGCAGTCATTGGTCATAGAGATGCCCCAGGCGCCGCTACTGTTTGCCCAGGACCATTCTTGTACTCAAGACTAGGTACGATTCGAAATCGAGTGAATCAGACCAATAATGTAAATACTGTTCAGAATCAACCGCAGACACATGATCAAATTATCTTAGCGAGCCCACCAAAAACCGTTGGTAATTATGTAGGGAAGTTAGAAGTGTTTAATGAGCTATCTCTTGGTATTTTTCGAATCGGTGCTTGGTTAGTGCCAATCAATGGTGCAGCGTATTTAAATCAAGGATATGTCTTCTGGATGGATGCCGACAATCCGGATGTTGAAATTGGGCGTTGTAAATCAGCCGGTATTATCAGAGACGATGTGAATGCAGCATATGGATTACCTAGTGGCCTACGATTTGGTTTGGATGGTACAATGGATATCCGAAAATTTGCAGGGAAAAGAGTCTTTCCGATGTTACGACGAACAAACGATCCGAACGGAAATACGATCAATGGACAAACAGTTGATATTCGTTTTCCTGAGTATGTTTTGACGATTCCTAAGCGGTGAAAAATAGCCCCTCGTTTTGAGGGGAAGTACATATAGTTGTTAATGTAGTTGCGAATATTGTTAGCTAATTTGTATACTAGATTGTTAGTAAAACTGTATACGAACTTACTATAGTAGAAATGTGATTTTTTTCGGGATATATACACTTTTACTATTGAGTTACTATCAGATAAGCTAACAAAATTAGCTAATTTTTTAGTCTTTTTTCTTGTAGAACTAAACCAATGATGGTATATTGAATTTATAGTATGAGAAATCTGAAGCGTAAAATGACGTATGATTGTTTTTTACAAGTACATTATTTTATCGTTCTTTTTCCTATAGATTCTTATGTAAGTACATAAACGGAGGCGATTGTGATGGCTACTAAAAGTTTTACTGAAGAGTATAGATTTACCAAAAAAAATGCTAACTCACTAATTAATGCATTATCTAATGATAAATCTCCTAGAAAGCAAGTAGTAAAAAATTTAATGGTAATTGATGACAAAGAAAAAGTTAAAAATATTTTTTTTGGAAGTAATAGTTAGATGGGGATTCGAGTTGTTAGTTTAAGTAATTTGATAGAAGCTGCTCCGGATTTAGAGAGTGTAGAAAGCTTACTAAAAACATTTAAATCTATTCCACATCCTATAACTGGCCAAGTTAATGATGTGGAATTTTTTTTGCATGAAAAAGCAATAGAATTTGAAAAGAACGCTTTAGCTACTACACATTTAATGTTTAGCTCTTATAACGATGAATCTATATTGGTTGGTTATTTTTCTTTAGCTAACAAATCTTTAATTATGAGTAAAAAAAATTACAATAATCTCAGCAAGGCTCAACAAAGAAAATTGTGTCAGAATGGTTCAAAGACCGAATCTGGTGGTTACGTAGTTAATAGCTATTTGATAGGTCAAGTAGGTAAAAATTATTCCGAAAAAGCAAAAAAAATAAGTGCTATAAACGGGACTCAGATTTTGACGACAGCTTATAACAACGTTTTAGAAGCAAAAAAGATTATTAATGCAAGATATGTATGGATTGAATGCGAAAATGTTCCTAGATTAATTGATTTCTATAGAGATTTTGGGTTTGCGGTTATTGAGAATTATGAAACCAATAGTGGATTAGTTGTAATGGTTATGAAATTAAAATAATAAAGATAATTATTACTGATGCCGAATTATATAAACTTGAATTTGTAAAAGACCTCAATCAAATCTGACTGAGGTCTTTTTTTTAGCTCTTCAATTAACTGTATCAACTCGCCGGGATTCTCTACCATAGCCTAGCTAATAATAAAAGAACGAGGATTTCTCTGATTATAAAAAAAGCACATGACTTGAACAATAAATAAAATCATAGTACCCTTAATTTATCCTCAGTACTAAGAATTCGTTTTTTAATACCCGCCCACTCTTCGGAGTGGGTCTTTTTTTGATTAGAATTAATCATAGTTTAAGAATTCTTAAACAAAAGAAAAGCGCTTGCAATAATTTTAGGCAAGGCTTAAACTACCTGTAGGCGCCATCATAAAAAGAGAGTGTCAATAACTAAAAACTTTTGGGGAAGTCTATAGCGTGCATATCGATACTCTCTTTAATAATTATATCATACGTATTTTAGACAGCAAAATGATTATATCAGTTGAATAATAGATAAAAAGATAGTAATCTTATTGTATCACCTAACAACATTGCTTTTTCACAACCCGCTCTTATATGAGCGGGTGTTTTTTTGTCTAAGTGAATCTGATTCGATTAAAATAATCTAAAATGAATAAGCAACAGCTTATACTAAATCGACATCTCTAGGATTGATAAATAATCGTTTTTTTATTATATCTACATGAACTCCCGTTTGCTTCTTACTACTATTGGAATGTAATAAGAATGAAGAATGTGTAAGTGTTTGTAAATTTAAATTAAGGAATAATCTGTAACATTGACAATAACAAAAATTATTCGATACAATTTGGCTATAACTATTTCATTATTTATATTTACGATGATATATATTTAAGTCATAGTGATAAGAAGATTGTTACCACCGTAAATAAACTATTTACCAGATAATAGTTTTGAGGACTCTTTTGATAATAATTGGTACCCTTAGCTCAGTTAGGCAGAGCAGATGGTGAGTTAATAATCGTCCGGTCGTAGGTTCGAGTCCTACAGGGTACATAAAAATAAAGCAAAGGATTATTTAGATGAAAAAAATAATTATATTGGTTGGCATTATTATTCTCGTCACTATTATTGCAATTTCAGTGGCTAATATAACTAGTAATAATGTTTTAGAGAATCAAAAAATAAATACTCAACAAAAAAGTAAAGATGATTTTTCTGAAAAGAAAGCTGAAAGTAAAGAGAAAATTGAAGATACTAAAGAAGCTGTTCACCCATGGAATAAACCCTCTGAACCTCAGTATCCAATAATAAAAGAGCCAAATCTGTTATCAGTAGAAGTTTCCATAAAAGAACAAAAAGTTTTTATAAAGGAGAATAGCAAAACTATATATACAATGATTTGTTCAACTGGAGATAGTAAAGCAGGAACACCAACACCAACTGGAGATTTCGTAATAGAACCAGAACGAGGAGATAAATTTTATTGGCAAGAAGATAATGATTGGGCATATAATTGGGTATCGTTTTCAGGACATGGTGTTTATCTTTTTCACAGTGTATTAATGTATAATGAAAAAGAAGTTGAGGAAAAAGAAGCTTTACGATTAGGGCAAGAAGCATCTCACGGATGTATTAGACTACCATTGCCAGATTCAAAATGGTTTTTTGACAATATACCTGTCGGTACACCAGTGAAGATATACTAGGTAGAATGATTGTGTCATCATATTAGACGATCTTCTATAAGTTTATGATATTCATTCTGGGCTACTCGAAAGAGTAGTTTTTTTTTTGAAAAGAAAAATACGATGTATTTCTTGGTGCGTCATGTTATTGTTACATAGATAATGAAATGAAAATGACCATACTATTTAGAAAAATTGTTTAAAATCAAAAAAAATTCATAAAAAGTTCATGTATTGTAAAAATATGAATTTTTTTAACTCTACAGCGTACTAAATTGAAATAATCTTAATCATTTAAACGTATCTATGGATGATTAAAAAATGTTGTGACAATACTGTAAGCGCTTCTTATTGATGGCTTAAGCAAATAGGCATAGTTAATTTCATTCTTTTTAATACACTCTAAGTGTACTAAAAAAATGATAGGAGTGGTCAATATGAAGAAATTTTTATTAGCATGTCTAGGAATTTTAGCAACAGTTAGTTTTGCAGCGTGTGGTCCTAAAGCGTCGGAAAAGCCAAAGAGTAATTCGCCGAAGCAATCACAGCAGATTCCTAGAAAAAAACAAAGTAGTGACACAAATGGCGCTAAGAAGAAAGAAGGCTCAACTCAACAGGGAAAAGAACAGCAGAATAAACAATCGAGTGATAGCAAAGAAAAGAAGAGCCAACAAACACAACCGAGAAAAAGAAACAATTCCAAAAATAAAACAGCACCCAATAAAGAAAAATCAAATGAAAGTAATTCAAGTAATAGGTAAGTACACTGGCCAACCAGACATAAGGTGAATAAATGAACAGGAAATATTTATAAAAAACACTCGCTTGTTAAAGGTGAGTGTTTTTAGTTCTAGAATTTAGTCTATCAAATTTTTAAAGTATTTCAAAATAATACAGGTGGTAGCAATAAATTAGGTAGTGCATGTATGAATACTCTATTACTTAACTATTAATATAGATTTGAGATACAAAGTAATTATTCTGTCTTATCCATATTGCTTTTTAATATACTAGGATATATGAAGAAACATATAATTTGAACATAACTTGAAAAGACAGTAAGATTAGAATAGCCTCACTAATGCGGATTGAATCCTTTAGTGGCCCGCTCTTTTCGAGCGGGTGTTTTTGTTGCAAGTTAATAAACTTCGAATTGAAAATGACCATACTTTGACCATACTTTTGGAAGGTCATTGATAATTATGAACAATGACCTTTTGCAAGTTTTCCTTTATTGTAAATAGATAAGGATTAATGGTGGATGTTGATGAGCTAGAAAAAAGTAACAGTTAAATAATTTTATTGATTTTTGATTGGCTAAAAACCTTATTGATTAAGGTTTTTAGCCTTTTTTTTTGTTTTTTGAAATGCTTTTTATTTCTAGTTCTAAACCGTAGCAACACAAGTGAAAATACAAACACCATCTGATCATGAGCAGAAAATAAAGGCGTTTATCAAATCTATTGCTAAAACTTATTCGATATTAGATATAGTTGACGATAGATGATAGTAGATAAAAGGTATTTCGGTTCATGTACATTCTTCTTATAACTCAACTATTATCCAGACGATTTCTGATAGTGTTTTTGTATAAAAAAAACGACTCATTTTGAGTCGTTTCAGATTGTAGACAAAGTACTTATTTATAGTGCTTTGTCTTTTTTTATACGTTAAAATAAAACTATGAATTGGAGGTGTAACCCGATGCTCTCAAAACAAGATATGAGTAAGCGTGCA
>Ga0256408_1000905_pt1 | contig 18122 bp, 15 predicted proteins | sample PhyAR1_FD_185998 | JGI IMG/M metagenome (GOLD analysis project Ga0256408, IMG submission 185998) | Leaf surface microbial communities from alfalfa plants in UC Gill Tract Community Farm, Albany, California, United States - DLSL A.R1 | ecosystem: Host-associated > Plants > Phyllosphere >...
CGATGTGCCGGTGCACCATCAGGAACAAATGGGTACCATGGATCCGACCTTTAACCCGGTTATTACCGATAACTCCCCGGAATTCCGCGAGAAAGCGCTGCAGGCGATGAACAACGAGCGCCAGGGGATGAAGCTCGACGAGAGCTACAGCCTGTTGGAGCAGATGACCGACTACAAGGATTCGCCTTCCTGCAAAGAGAAACAGGTCTGTTCCCTGACCGGGGCGAAAGACACTTACAGCGCCGAATACCAGAAAGAGCCTGGCGTCTCCGGCCCACTGAAGGTGGGTAACTCGCTGGTGGATGCCTTTACCCTGCAATATTACGAAGGCTTCCCGCTGGATCAGGTGGCGTGGGGCGAGATCAAAACCGACCAGCAGTGGCGGGTGCTGTCTCAGCTGAAAAATGGTTATCAGGACTCGCTGTTCACCTCGGCAGAGGTGGCGCGGAACGTGGCGAAACCGCTGGTGAAATACATTGATAACGTGCTGGTCACCGACCAGGCGAAGGCACCGAAAATCACGCTGCTGGTGGGGCATGACTCGAACATCGCCTCGCTGCTGAAAGCCCTCGATTTCAAGCCTTATCAACTGCCCGGTCAGTACGAGCGCACGCCGATTGGCGGCAAGATCGTTTTCCAGCGTTGGCACGATAAGACCGGCAACCGGGATTTGATGAAAATTGAGTATGTTTATCAGAGTACGGAGCAGCTACGTAATGCCCAGGTCCTGTCGTTAAAAGCCCCGGCGCAACGGGTTACTCTGGCGCTGAACGGCTGCCCGGTGGATGCGGATGGCTTCTGCCCGATAGAGACGTTTAATACGGTGCTGAATACGGCGGCGAAATAAGTTTAGCCCCTCGCTGTACTGACCCTGAAAGTGGGGCAGATTAACCGAGGCATCTTAGAAAGAGTCCATGGAATAGATGGGCTCTTTTTTTCCTGTTAACGCTTTGATTAATACACCTTGATGTTTTCATCAATAACCTGAGGGCATCTTTATAGAGAAGCAGACAGGCGACGTAATCGCCTTTTATTGCTGGTCTTGTGACATTAGCTCAAATCATGCAGTGCCTTATCCAGCGGCGGCGTTAAAAGGATGTCCTGAAACACGACATCAAGCCCAGCCCGTTCTGGCGTACAACACATTGTACCGATCCTGACCGGACCCGGCGGAAAATAGCTCAGGCGTATTAAAGGCCACGTCTGTCCCTCTGTTGAATACTGCAGTCTCAGGCTGTCTCCTTTACGCGTGAGCCTCAGCCAGAACGCTCGCGCATCGCCGGGAAAAACTCCTGTAGCCCAGTCGGAATGGCCGAGCGTCAGTACGCTGCCAATAGCGGGCGCGCCGTCGTTATATTCAATACCCGCTTTTAGCCAGTGCTGTTCATCACCTATCATTATCAGTCCGGCCTGATCGTACAGCGTGGTAAAGTCTGCGCAGATTTTGAGCTGGAAAGTAAAATCGCCCTCAACCTCAGTGGCAAAGACATGACCGGTAAAGCGTTCAAACCCGTACCAGGTTTTGCGCCAGAAATCAGTTTTGTCATCGGTGGTGACCTGTAGAGTGTCATTCTGGCACTGCCACTTTGCAGGCTCATTTATCCAGGCAAACGATGTAAACATAACAGCTCCAGAATGGGTTATGGCTGACTTCACAAACACATCAGCAGAAATCTAAGCACCCCTAATACCAAACGTCCTCATTCATAACGACCTTCAGGCCGTCGATGTTATTGAATTTACGGACGTGAAATTAAGCTGATGTAACGTTCAGAAAAAGCCTTCCGTGTAGATCCTCTTCGAGGGTATTTGTATATCAGAGTAGAGGACTCCCCATTCAGAGAGTCCAATAAAATGGATGCACTACACACCCAAAGAGGGGGGGTAACGTGTCGGGTGGCGCTTTGCTTATCCGACCTACCGAATCCCAACTCTGAACGGATTCTGTAGGCCCGATAAGCCTGGCGCCATCAGGCGTTAGTCGTCCGCGTTGGTATCAAACGTTTTTACGCTCAATGGTCTGCTCGCCCCAGAACAGCGAGTCTTTGTCGGTTTTGTCGAAGGCGATCACCAGCACTTCATCACTGCCTTCTTCCCAGATTTTCTCGGCCAGTTTTTCGTCATAGTTTGCGACTTCAAAAATCGCCTCGGCGATCTCTGGTGACGTATTACGTAAACGCGCAAATTCTCCGACGCGATGTGCTTTAGCTTCTTGAGTTGGCATAGTGAACCTCCTGTTGAGTATTAACCTTTCAGTTTAGCAGCCAGACCGGCAACGTATTCACCCTGATAGCGGGCAATGTTCAGTTCTGCTTCCGACGGCTGGCGTGAGCCGTCACCCCCGGCAATGGTCGTGGCACCGTATGGCGTGCCGCCGCGGACCTGTGAAATATCAAACAGCTCCGGCGTGCCGTAGCCGATGGGCACGATCACCATCCCGTGATGAGCCAGGGTCGTCCAGGTCGACGTGATGGTCTGCTCCTGACCGCCGCCGGTGCCGGTAGAGCTAAATACGCTGGCGATCTTGCCGTGTAACGCATTTTTGGCCCACAGGCCACCGGTCTGGTCGAGGAAAGTACGCATCTGCCCGGACATATTGCCAAAGCGCGTCGGGGTGCCAAAAATAATGGCGTCGTAATCGCCCAGCTCCTGCGGTGATGCTTCCGGCGCATCCTGCGCTTTGCCTCCGGCTTTGGCAAAGGCGTCTGCCGGCATGGTCTCCGGTACGCGTTTGATCACCACCTCCACTCCCTCGACTTTCCTGGCGCCGTCCGCCACTGCATGAGCCATGGTCTCGATGTGTCCGTACATGGAATAGTAGAGCACCAGAATTTTCGTCATTTCGCTTCACTCCTCGCATGATTTTGAAGGCAGCGGCATGCTGCGCTCTTTTAAAGATATGACGTGACGGCGAGACTGCAAATTTTGAGGGCATTTATTTGATTTCAAACATAAAACAGGGAGGCTTCTTTTACGTAGCAAAATGAAACATTTTCGGTATTGTGGATTTTTAGAATGATAAGAACGGCTTATGGTTTCGTTTTAGCGAACGTCATACGAAAGGCTGATTTCATATTGCAGAATATTACGGTTAGCTGGCTGAATACCCATACTCCACTAAGCTTAGGTTCACGTGGCGCAGTTAAAGACACTTTTTTAGCGCCATCAGGTGAAAGAATTCGCTTTCACTGAATACAGTATTAAGTCTTATGTTTTATAACTCTGGAGGTCCGACATGGCAAACCATCGTGGTGGGTCAGGTAATTTTGCAGAAGACCGTGAAAGAGCATCAGAAGCAGGACGTAAAGGTGGCCAGCAAAGCGGGGGGAACTTCAAAAACGATCCTCAACGCGCATCCGAAGCTGGCAAAAAAGGGGGCAAAAATAGCCATGGCGGCAACAAAAGCAGTTAAGTTGCAGCCGTCTGAAGTATGGGTCTCATGACCCCTGGCATCCCCCGCCGCCGGGCCTCCCGGCGGTTTTTTTATGTCTGTTATTGAAGTGTTATCAAATTCCTTTCACACTAGCGGATTGACTCTTTGTGCTGGTGCCTCATGTCCTCCTCCCGTTATGCCTTTTCGATCAAACCGCAGGAAGCGATCCTGATCCTTATCACCATGTTCTGGGGTGGGACTTTTCTTGCCGTGCAGTACGCCGTTACGCTCAGCGATCCCTTCTTTTTTGTTGGCCTGCGCTTCGCCACGGCGGCTATCGCGGTGGCGATCATCTCCCTGAAAACGCTGCCTGGCCTCACCATGACCGAACTGAAAGCCGGGCTGGCGATCGGCGTCTCCATTGCAATGGGCTACAGTCTGCAAACCTGGGGGCTGCAGTCGATCCCCAGCAGTAAATCAGCCTTTATCACCGCCATGTATGTCCCGCTGGTGCCGCTGTTGCAGTGGCTGTGCCTGCGCCGCATGCCGGGTGTGATGTCCTGCATCGGCATCGTGCTGGCCTTTATCGGCCTGATCCTGCTGGCGGGGCCAGACGATAACCTGCTGGCGCTCGGACCGGGGGAGATGATCACCCTGGTAGGTGCGGTGGCGATTGCCGCTGAGATTATTTTGATCAGTGCCTGGGCCGGAAAGGTGGACGTCAAGCGCGTCACCGTTGTGCAGTTGGCTACCGCCTCGCTGGTGGCGTTTCTGTCGATGCTCCCGGCGGGGGAGTCCGTGCCGCCGCTCTCGTCAGGCCTGGTGATTGTGGCCCTCGGGCTGGGGATTTTCAGCGCCATTATTCAGGTCACCATGAACTGGGCGCAGCGCAGCGTCTCGCCAACCCGGGCGACGGTGATCTACACCGGGGAGCCGGTGTGGGCGGGAATTTTTGGCCGTCTGGCCGGGGAGCGCCTGCCGTTACTCGCCCTGGTGGGGGCAGCCTTTATTATCGCGGGCGTGCTGGTGAGCGAGCTGAAGCTTAAAAGAAAGAAAAAGGCGCTGGCGGAGGCCGACAGCGCCACGCTGGATCAAGGTTCCTGAGTCACGGCTTCGCCCTGTGGGACTGCCGCCATCCGGCGGCTGAGCAGGGCGTTAAGCGCAATCGCGCCAAAGGTGGCGGTGCCGATCCCGCCCAGGGTAAAGCCGCCGAGGGAGAGGGCAAAATCACCGGCACCCAGTACCAGGGTTACGGCGACCATAATCAGGTTGCCGTTCTGACTGAGATCGACCCGGTTCTGCACCCAGATCCGCGCCCCGGCTACCGCAATCAGACCAAACACCACGATTGACGCCCCGCCAATTACTGCGGCCGGAATGGTGTGGATCAGCGCGCCAAATTTGGGTGAAAAGCCCAGCAGGATGGCGATCACCGCCGCCGCCACGAACACCAGCGTCGAGTAGACCTTGGTCACCGCCATCACGCCGATATTCTCGGCATAGGTTGTCACGCCGCTGCCGCCCACCGAGCCGGAGAGCATGGTCGCCAGCCCGTCGCCGACAAAGGCCCGCCCCATCCACGGGTCCATATTGCGCCCGGTCATTCCGGCTACTGCCTTCAGGTGGCCGAGGTTCTCTGCCACCAGAATTACCGCCACTGGGGCGATCAGCATCATCGCCTGGCCGTTAAAGGTGGGTGAGGTCAGCTGCGGCAGGCCAAACCACGCCGCCTGCTGCACAAGGGCGAAATCGACCGGTTTGCCAAACCCCAGTACGCTGGTGAGCAGGGCGTAGATCAGGCAGGCGAGGATCAGCCCCACAAGGATCAGCAGCCGCTGGATCATCCCCCGGGTAAACACCGCCACCAGGCCAATGCACAGCACCGTGACCACCGCCATCCAGCTGTCGAACGCCGAGCCGGACACCCCTTTCACGGCGATGGGGGCGAGGTTCAGGCCAATCGCCATTACCACTGCCCCGGTGACCACCGGCGGCATCAGCCGTTCTATCCAGCGGGTACCGAGCTTCATCACCACCAGGCCAATGACGGTGTAGATCGCCCCGCAGGCGATAATCCCGCCCAGCGCCACGCTCAGTTGCGGGTTAATCCCTTGCCCGCTAAAGCCGGTGGCGGCAATCACCACCCCGACAAAGGCCGCGCTGGAGCCGAGATAGCTTGGCACCCGTCCGCCGGTGATGACAAAGAACAGCAGCGTGCCGATCCCCGACATCAGTATCGACAGATTGGGATCCAGCCCCATCAGAATGGGCATCAGCACCGTGGCGCCAAACATCGCCACAGCATGCTGGACACCCATCACCGCGGTCTGCGCCAGCGGGAGGCGTTCATCCGGCGCGACCACGCCGCGGTCTGAAGAGGTCGATTTCAACTGCCAGTGAGGAAAACCGAATAGTGCCATCAGCTGCTCCTTAAGGAGGGTTAACAGGCGGGTCGCATCAGGGCGTGGTAGCCGCGGTCAAACCACACCAGGCCCTGAGGCACCGGGTGGCGGGTTATAGCAACGATCTCGCAAAACAGAATGTCGTGCGTGCCGACGCTCACCACCTGGCTAATGCGGCAGTCGAACGAGGCCAGCGCGTCGTCCAGCCGCGGGCAGCCGGTGTCCCCGGTCTGCCACCGGGCGGCGGCGAAGCGTTCTGCCATCGGGGTCTTGCCACCAAACAGATTGGAGAGCGATTCCTGCCCGGCGCTCAGGGTGTTAACGCACAGGGTGCGGTTGTCGTTAAAAACCGGCCACACCGAAGCGCCGCGATTGAGGCACACCAGCAGCGTCGGCGGCGAATCGGTGACGCTGCACACCGCGCTGGCGGTAAAGCCCGCCTGTCCGGCCGGGCCGTCGGTGGTAATGATGTTCACCGCGGCCCCGAGGCAGGCCATGGCATCACGAAAGTCTTGTTTATCAATGTTCATGATTGCTCCTTATACCAGCCCGCAAGCGTCATCAAAGCTCAGGCGGGGCAGGCGGCCGTAAAGTTTGCTTGTATCGCCGTAACCGATGTTGATCAGCAGATTGCTTTTCAGGTTGCTGCCGGTGAAGAACGCGGCATCCACCTTCTCCCGGTCGAAGCCGGACAGCGGCCCGGTATCCAGCCCGAGCGCCCGGCAGGCGACAATCAGATACGCGGCTTGCAGGGTGCTGTTGCGAAAGGCGGTCTCCTCGGCAAGCTGCGGGCTGGCGGTGAACCAGCTTCGGGCATCGCCATGGGGAAACAGCTCCGGCAGCCGATCGTAAAACTGGCTGTCCCAGGCAACGATGGCCGTCACCGGGGCGGTAAGGGTCTTTTGCAGGTTGCCGCTGGAGAGGGCCGGGCGCAGTTTCTCTTTGCCTTCCGGGGTGCGGATAAACACCATCCGCGCCGGAGAGCAGTTGGCAGAGGTCGGTCCCCACTTCATCAGTTCGTATATTTCACGCAGCGTCTCGTCGCTGACCGGGCGGTCCAGCCAGCCGTTATGGGTCCGCGCTTCGGTAAACAGCGCATGCTGCGCGGTTGGGGTGATGGCTTCACTCATGGCAACTCCTTCGATAAACGTTCATGGCGATGCAGCAGACTGGCAAGCCCGTTTTGTAGCAGGGCGTTGAAAACCTCCGGCTCGGTAACGTTGCAGGCGTGGCCGCCCCGGGGCATCACCGTGAGGGTGCTGTCGGGCAGGGCGGCGTGGAGCTGGGATGAACAGACGGCTGGCACCAGCAGATCGTCGGCAGAGCAGATCGTTAACACCGGGCAGCGGATCTCTGTCGCCAGGCGGCTGAAATCGGCCCGCTTGAGAGCGTTCAGTCTGCGCAGCAAGGTGGCTTTACCCTGAAAATGGGCCAGCGCCAGCGCCTCTTCGGCCTCCATGCGCGGCTGACGGGCGGCCATCCAGTCGGCGGGATAGAGGAACAACGGCTGAGCTTCTACCCACGCCTGCGCGCCACCGGCATGCAGCAGCCGCTCGCGCACCTGAAAACAGCGCCGGGTATGGGGATGCAGCGTCAGCCAGCCGTTGACGCACACCAGCGCGTCGATCGCTTCAGGGCGATCCACCGCCAGCTGCAGGCCGATCAGCGCCCCCAGCGCATGGCCGATCACCGAAAAGCGCCCGATCCCGGCGGTGCTGAGCGCCTGCCACAGCTCATCGGCCATCTGCGCCAGGCTGTAGTCCTCCGGCAGCTCGGCGGGGTTGTTACCGGTGCCGCGCTGGTCATAGCAGACCACCTGGTAATCCTGCTCCAGATCGGCCAGTTGGGGCAGCCAGTAGCTGCCGCTGCCGCCCAGCCCGGCGCTTAACACCACCACCGGCGCGCCCGCAAAGGGCGGGGGTGAAATTGAAAGGTTCATGGCAACCTCACTGACCGATGTGGGCAATGGTGGCGATCTCCACCAGCGCCTCGGGTTTGACCAGCCCGCACTGAATGCAGAACCGTGCCGGTTTATCGCCAGGGAAAAACTCGGCATAGATTTCGTTAATCGCGGCGTAGTTTTTCCAGTCGGTAATAAAGATGCTGTTGAAGGTCACGTCCGCCATCGTCCCGCCCGCCGTTTCGATAACGCGTTGGATAGTCTGTAGCACGTGGCGGGTTTGCGCCTTTGGGTCATCGGGAAACACCACGTTGTTGTCGGCGTCGAACGGCAGGGTGCCCGAGACATAGACCACGCCATCTGCCAGCGTACCTGGCACGAAGGGGGCGATCGGCGTACTGGTGCCTGGCGGGATAATCACAGATTTTGGCATTGGCTCACTCCTCAGGCGATACGGGCATAGGTGGATGGTGTAAGGGCGTCGCAGAAGGTGGCGACGTCGCTGACCCAGCCGAAAAAGGTTTCGATGTTAAACAGCGCGGCCTGCTGGGCAAACGCCGGGCCTGCCTGGTGGGTGGCGTCTTCCAATACCACCCCGAAATATTCCAGAAAGAAGCCGTCGCGCAGGGTCGATTCCACGCACACGTTGGTGGCAATGCCGGTGAAGATCAGATGGCGAATTCCCCGGCTGCGCAGCAGGCTGTCCAGCGGGGTATTAAAGAAGCCACTGTAGCGCGGTTTCGGCAGCACGATATCCCCTGGCTGCGGCACCAGCTCGTTCACCAGCTGGTAGTCCCAGCCGCCTTTCGCCAGCAGCTTGCCCTGCAATTCCGGGCGCTGGCGCATGGTTTTCAGGGCGTTGGATTTGTGAAAGTTGGGCGAGCCGGGGCCGCCTGCCTCCACGTACTCTTCATCCCAGCCGTTCTGGAACCAGATGATCTGGATCCCGGCCTGGCGAGCCGCAGCCACCGCGGTGCGAATATTGTCGATTACTGGCCGGGTGGCGGAGACGTCAAACCCGGCGAGGTCAAGATAGCCGCCAGGGCTGGCGTAGGCGTTCTGCATATCCACCACGATCAGCGCGCTCTGGGCGGGATCGAAGGTGATAGCTTCCGGGCGTGCGGGCAGGGTCGTCATTACGCGACCTCCCTGGTGACAGCGGGAAGATGCGATCGGCACGTCATCAGCGGCTGGATGCGCTCGCCAAAGGTTTCAATTCCGGCCAGGAAATCATCAAAGGTGAGCAACACACCTTCGGCACCGGGGACGCTCGCCACTTCATCGAGCATCCGCGCCACGCTGGCATAAGAGCCGACCAGGGTGCCCATATTGATATTTACTGCGGAGGTCGGGTCTGCCATCTGCCGCACGTTGGTGTCTGCCCCGGAGCGGGTGTCTTTCTGGCTCTGTTCGCTGAGCCAGCTCAGGGCTTCGTCGTCGGCCCCGGCTTTGTAATGCTCCCACTTCGCCCGCGCCGCCTCGTCGGTTTCGTCGGCTATCACCATAAACAGCACATAGGAGCCGACATCGCGCCCGGTTTTTTCAGCGGCCTGTTTCATGCGAGCCGCGGTGGGGGCGAAGGCCGTCGGCGTATTGACCCCTTTGCCAAAGCAGAAGTTGAAGTCGGCATAGTTTGCCGAGAACTCCATTCCCGCATCGCTCTGTCCGGCGCAGATCACCTTCATGGGCACCGAGGGCTGCGGGCTGACGCGGCAGTCGTTCATGGTGAAGAATTCACCTTTAAAGTCGCTTTTGCCGGTGCCCCACAGATCGCGCAGGACCTGGACATATTCGGTGAGATAGTCGTAGCGCTTCGAGAAATACTCATCGCCCGGCCAGAGTCCCATCTGCTCGTACTCCGGTTTTTGCCAGCCGGTAACGAGGTTGACGCCAAAGCGGCCGCCGGAGATGGTGTCGATGGTGGAGGCCATCCGCGCGACAATCGCCGGGGGCAGGGTGAGCGTGGCGGCGGTGGCGTAGATCTGGATGCGGGAGGTGACTGCCGCCAGCCCGGCCATCAGCGTGAAGGACTCCAGGTTGTGATCCCAGAATTCGGTTTTGCCGCCGAAGCCGCGCAGCTTGATCATCGACAGGGCAAAATCGAAGTGGTAGTGCTCCGCTTTTTGCACAATGGCTTTGTTCAGCTCGAAGGTCGGCATGTACTGCGGCGCGTGGGTGGAGATAAGCCAGCCGTTATTGCCAATGGGAACGAATACGCCAATTTTCATCACTAACCTCTCTTCATCTCAACATGGGGTGAAAGTCAGACGTGGCGCTGCATCCTGCATCTCCTGTTCAGCCGCGTAAGCCTGTTTTGCAAAGCGGATGCCAGGTTTGAAATTACTAATGTTATTAATGTGTTAATGATTGGTTGAGGAAAAGCAGGCGATAAAAGTGGACTGTCTGGTCAAAATAGTTGCACACAAAGCAGGCAGTCGTGCGCGGTAGCGGTGCAGATTGTCGTGGTAACTCAGGGGTTTTTGCTATGCTGGGTGCAGATCAACAAGGAGTGAGCCAATGGTACAAGGCGCAGTGAAAACGGGCGGTAAACGTTCCCAGGCAGTGAGCGCGAAAAAACAGGCAATTCTCTCGGCGGCGCTGGAGACCTTTTCGCAGTTTGGCATTCACGGCACGCGCCTGGAGCAGGTAGCCGAGCTGGCGGGGGTGTCGAAAACCAATCTGCTCTACTACTTCCCCTCAAAAGAGGCGCTGTACGTGGCCGTTCTGCAACAGATCCTCGATATCTGGCTGGCGCCGCTGAAGGCGTTCCGCGAAGAGCTGACCCCGCTGGTGGCGATCCAGCAGTATATCCGCCTCAAGCTGGAGGTCTCCCGCGACTATCCACAGGCCTCGCGGCTGTTCTGTCTGGAGATGTTGCAGGGGGCACCGCTGCTGAAAACGGTGCTGAGCGGGGACATGAAATCGCTGGTGGATGAGAAGTCGGCGATCATTGCCGGTTGGGTGGACACTGGCAAACTGGCCCCGGTGGATCCGCACCATCTGATCTTTATGATCTGGGCCGCCACCCAGCACTACGCCGACTTTTCCGCCCAGGTGGAGGCGGTGACCGGCAAGTCGCTCAAGGATGATGACTTCTTCCACAGCACCGTGGATAACGTGCAGCGGATGATTATCGAAGGGATCCGGGTGCGTTAACTGGACGGCGGAAGCGGGCAGCTTAAATCGCCCTCTTCACACTGCATCAGCGAGGCCAGGAAAGCGTCCCGTTCGTTGGTTTTCTCCGTCATGCACTGATTAATGATCATCGGCTGCACGGAGCCGCCTGCGGTACCCGAACCGATAAGGGCGCAGTCGGCATCGCGCAGGGCGATCCACGCCTGCTGGGCTTTTTTCAGCAGATCGCGCTGGGGTGTCGCGGCGCGCTTCATGACGGCCTGATACGTCTGGTTCAGGGTTTTATCCGCCGCCTGATACTGTTGCGCGGTGCAGGTGTTCATCTCAACCTGGGTGCTGGCGTTACCGCACTCATCCGCCAGCGCGCTGGCGCTCAGCAGTAACGCTGCCCCGGCAATAAAAGCTCTTTTCATGTTTCTCTCCGTGTAAAAAAGCCGGATGCGCTACGCTTATCCGGCCGGTGAAAACCACATTGTCACGCTATCTGTAGCCCCGGTAAGCGTAGCGCCACCGGGGAAAGATTGCACGTTTAGCCGATGGTCATCAGGCTGGCATTACCCCCTGCGGCAGCGGTGTTCACGCTCAGGGAGCGCTCCACGTACAGACGCTCCAGCTGCAGATTGTCCTCGCCGCGGGCGAAGCCCTGCACCGACACAATCGCGCCGCTACGGGCCGCAACCTGTTCGCACAGCTCGCGCAGCTGGTCGGAATCGCCGTGATAGATCACCGCATCAAACGGCTGGCTGGTCAGTACATCCGCTTTCGCAAAGTGAATGCGCGCGGTCACCGCTTTCGGCAGCTGCTTCGCCAGGTCACGGTGCAGGCCATCTTCCGGCCACAGCACTTCACATCCGGTCGCCAGCGCGGCTGCCAGCTGGATCAGCGCATCCTGCTCGTTATCCGCCACACAGAGCACGCGCTCGCGCGGCATCAGGGTCCAGGTGTTACGCTCGCCGGTCGGGCCAGGCAGCACACGCTGCGTACCCGCCTGGGCCAGCTCGCCATACTGCTGGCACAGCGCCCGCAGTTCAGGACGTTTTTCTGCCCAGGTGGCCAGGGCTTCCAGCGGCTGAGTCAGCACCGCTTTCACCTGGGCATCCACCGGAAGTTGTGCATCCTGACGCGCCAGGGTCACGCCGAGGGCATTCGCCGGGCGGTTCGCCAGCAGGCGGTACAGGTACATTGGACCACCGGCTTTCGGACCGGTGCCCGACAGCCCTTCGCCGCCAAACGGCTGCACGCCGACGACCGCGCCAACCATATTGCGGTTCACGTACAGGTTGCCGACTTTCGCGCTGCCGGTCACCTGAGCGATGGTTTCGTCGATACGGGTATGCACGCCCAGCGTCAGGCCATAACCGGAGGCATTAATCTGCTCAATCAGCTGATCGAGGTTGTTACGGTTGTAACGCACCACGTGCAGCACCGGGCCAAAGACCTCTTTTTTCAGTTCGTCGAAGCTGGCCAGCTCGATCAGGGTTGGCGCCACGAAGGTGCCGCTGGTCCATTCGCGGGCGTCTTCGCTGTTCTCACGCACCGCCTGGAATACCGGACGGCCTTTGGCGCGCATCGCCTGAATGTGATTCTCAATATTCGCTTTGGCTTCGGCATCAATTACCGGACCGATGTCGGTGGTCAGACGGCCTGGGTTGCCCATCCGGCATTCGCCCATCGCGCCACGCAGCATCTTCAGGGTGTGGTCAGCGATATCATCCTGCAGGCACAGCACACGCAGGGCAGAGCAGCGCTGTCCGGCGCTGTCGAAGGCCGAGGCGACCACGTCCACCACCACCTGCTCGGTGAGGGCAGAGGAGTCCACGATCATCGCGTTCATGCCGCCGGTTTCCGCAATCAGCGGGGTCGGACGGCCCTGGGCATCCAGACGGGTGGCGATGTTGCGTTGCAGCAGGGAGGCCACTTCGGTGGAGCCGGTGAACATCACGCCGCGCACGCGGTTGTCGGCGGTCAGCTTCGCGCCCACGGTTTCGCCGCGGCCTGGCAGCAGTTGCACCACGCCTGCCGGTACGCCCGCTTCCAGCAGGATGTTGATCCCCTGGGCGGCAATCAGCGGGGTCTGCTCGGCCGGTTTCGCCAGCACGCTGTTACCGGCGGCAAGCGCGGCAGCAATCTGACCGGTGAAGATGGCCAGCGGGAAGTTCCACGGGCTGATACAGACCACCGGCCCCAGCGGGCGATGGGTTTCGTTGTCAAAGTCGTCACGGACCTGACCGGCATAGTAGTGCAGGAAGTCAACCGCCTCGCGCACTTCGGCGATCGCGTTGCTGAAGGTTTTACCGGCTTCGCGCACCAGAATACCAATCAGCTGTTGCATCTGATCTTCCATCAGCACCGCAGCGCGCTCCAGGATCGCGGCACGCTCCTGCGGCGGCGTGGCGAACCAGATTGGCGCATTGTTCACCGCGCTGTCGAGGGCCAGATCCACTTCCTGCTCGGTGGCTTCGCGGGCGAAACCGACGATGTCTTTCGGCTCAGCCGGGTTGACCACCGGCTGCATTTCGCCGTTGCTCACCGGCTGCTCAAGGATCGGTTTGGCCTGCCATTTCTGCAGGGCGCTGTTGAGCAGCGACGAAGAGAGCGAGGCCAGACGGTGTTCGTTCGCCAGGTCCAGACCGGAGGAGTTGATACGGCCTGCACCGTACAGCTCGCGCGGCAGGGCAATCTTCGGATGCGGCAGACCCACCTGACCTTCCTGAGCGGCCATTTTTTCCACCGCCAGCACCGGATCCGCCACCAGCTCGTCCAGCGGCAGAGTGGCATCGGCGATGCGGTTAACAAAGGAGGTGTTGGCCCCGTTTTCCAGCAGACGACGCACCAGATACGCCAGCAGGGTTTCATGGGTGCCCACAGGGGCATAAATCCGGCACGGACGGTTCAGTTTGCCATCCGCAACCTTACCGGTGACCTGCTCGTACAGCGGTTCACCCATGCCGTGCAGGCACTGGAACTCGTACTGGCCCGGATAGTAGTTCTGACCGGCGAGTTGATAAATGGCCGCCAGGGTGTGGGCGTTGTGGGTAGCGAACTGCGGGTAAATCAGGTTCGGCACGCCGAGCAGCTTTTTGGCACAGGCAAGATAAGAGACGTCGGTGTAGACCTTGCGGGTATAGACCGGATAGCCCTCCAGGCCTTCCATCTGGGCGCGCTTGATCTCGCTGTCCCAGTAGGCGCCCTTCACCAGACGGATCATCAGGCGGCGACGGCTGCGGGTGGCGAGGTCGATCAGGTAATCAATCACGAACGGACAGCGTTTCTGGTAGGCCTGGATCACGAAGCCAATCCCGTTCCAGCCTGCCAGCTCTGGCTCGAAGCACAGTTTTTCCAGCAGATCGAGGGAGATCTCCAGACGGTCGGCCTCTTCGGCGTCGATGTTGATCCCGATGTCATACTGGCGTGCCAGCAGGGTCAGGGACTTCAGGCGTGGGTAAAGCTCATCCATCACGCGGTCGTACTGGGCGCGGCTGTAACGCGGGTGCAGGGCGGAGAGCTTAATGGAGATCCCCGGGCCTTCATAAATGCCGCGGCCATTCGAGGCTTTACCAATGGCGTGGATCGCCTGCTGGTAAGAGACCAGATAGGCCTGCGCGTCGGCAGCGGTCAGCGCCGCTTCGCCCAGCATGTCATAGGAGTAGCGGAAGCCTTTATCTTCCAGCTTGCGGGCGTTGGCCAGCGCTTCGGCGATGGTTTCGCCGGTAACGAACTGCTCGCCCATCAGACGCATCGCCATGTCCACGCCTTTACGGATCAGCGGCTCGCCGCTCTTGCCGATAATGCGGTTCAGGGAGCGTGAAAGGCTGGCTTCGTTATGGGTGGAGACCAGACGGCCAGTGAACAGCAGACCCCAGGTGGCGGCGTTAACGAACAGCGATGGGCTGCGGCCAATGTGTGAATGCCAGTTGCCGTTGCTGATTTTGTCGCGGATCAGCGCGTCGCGGGTGGCTTTGTCCGGGATACGCAGCAGCGCTTCCGCCAGACACATCAGGGCCACGCCCTCCTGGGAGGAGAGGGAGAACTCCTGCAGCAGGCTCTGTACCATTCCGGCACGGCCGGTGGCGGTTTTCTGGCTGCGCAGTTTTTCGGCCAGCTGATACGCCAGGTTATGGGCCTGGGTGGCAATCGGCTCCGGCAGGCGCGCCTGCTCCAGCAGCATCGGGACGGCATCGGTCTCGGCGCGGCGGTAGGCGGCGGTAATGGCCGCGCGGCTCACCGACTGAGGCAGGATCTGCTCGGCAAATTCGAGGAACGGCTGGTGGATCTCTTCGGCGGCCTCGGCGTGCTCGTCGCCCTCATTGGCGGCACCGGCCAGCAGGGCAGGCAGCTCTGGCAGGTCGTCGTTGCTCTCCAGCTTTTCCAGATAATTAAAGATGGCCTGCTTAATTAACCAGTGTGGCGTGCGGTCAATTCGCGTGGCTGCCGATTTAATCCGTTCGCGGGTCGCGTCATCCAGCTTAACCCCCATGGTGGTCATGCCCATGCCAAAAACTCCTGTGATTCAGTAGCGCTAGTGTAGTTAATGTGAAATATCCACTATGTTGCAACTTTGTGCAACCTCGTTAAATGTGACCCGGTTTGCAAGCTGGAAAATGAATGGATTGTTACGGCATGGTTAACCGCAAAAAAGATGTGGATTTTCATTTTCAACCCTGGTTTCATGCGGCGCTTAACACTTTTTGCAGGTGCAACCGCGAAAAACGTGAGCGAGTGCAACCTCCAGCAATCTGCTGTGAAACCGGGGATGAAATTGATGTAAATGCAGTGTTAAATCGTTTGTGTCAGAGCAGCGCATACGGCAGGATACGCGCGGCCAACACAAACACACATCATCACCCCCTCGTTCCGGGGGTGGAATAAAGACTGCCGGGAAGGCTGTCGAACATTTTTGCGGAGTATTTAAATGGCAATTAGCACACCGATGCTGGTGACATTTCTTATCTATATTTTTGGCATGATCCTGATAGGGTTCCTTGCATGGCGTTCTACCAAAAACTTTGACGACTATATTCTGGGTGGGCGTAGCCTGGGGCCGGTCGTCACCGCGCTCTCGGCGGGCGCATCGGATATGAGCGGCTGGCTGCTGATGGGGCTGCCGGGCGCTATCTTCATCTCCGGGATCTCTGAAAGCTGGATTGCCATCGGTCTGACCGTGGGGGCATGGATTAACTGGAAACTGGTGGCCGGGCGTCTGCGCGTGCATACCGAAGCCAACAATAACGCCCTGACCCTGCCGGACTACTTCACCGGGCGTTTCGAAGATAACAGCCGGGTGCTGCGTATTATCTCTGCGGTGGTCATCCTGGTGTTCTTCACCATCTACTGTGCCTCCGGCATCGTGGCCGGGGCGCGTCTGTTCGAAAGCACCTTCGGCATGAGCTATGAGACCGCGCTGTGGGCGGGTGCTGCGGCAACCATCCTCTACACCTTCGTGGGCGGGTTCCTGGCGGTTAGCTGGACCGATACCGTGCAGGCGAGCCTGATGATTTTTGCCCTGATCCTGACCCCGGTGATTGTGATCCTCTCCGTGGGCGGCCTGGGTGATTCTCTGGCGGTGATCCAGCAGAAGAGCATCGAAAACGTCGATATGCTGAAAGGCCTGAACTTTGTGGCGATTGTCTCGCTGATGGGCTGGGGGCTGGGTTACTTCGGCCAGCCGCACATCCTGGCGCGCTTTATGGCGGCAGACTCTCACCACACCATCGTTCATGCCCGTCGTATCAGCATGGCCTGGATGATCCTCTGTCTGGGCGGGGCCTGTGCAGTCGGCTTCTTCGGTATTGCCTACTTCACCAACAACCCGTCGCTGGCAGGTGCGGTGAACCAGAACGCCGAGCGCGTGTTCATCGAGCTGACGCAGATCCTGTTCAACCCATGGATTGCCGGTATTCTGCTCTCTGCAATTCTGGCGGCAGTGATGTCCACCCTGAGCTGCCAGCTGCTGGTCTGCTCCAGTGCCATCACGGAAGATCTCTACAAAGCATTCCTGCGTAAAAGCGCCAGCCAAAAAGAGCTGGTGTGGGTCGGGCGCACTATGGTGCTGGTGGTGGCGCTGGTCTCCATCGCGCTGGCGGCTAACCCGGAAAACCGCGTGCTGGGCCTGGTAAGCTACGCCTGGGCAGGTTTTGGTGCGGCCTTCGGTCCGGTGGTGCTGTTCTCGGTTATGTGGTCACGCATGACCCGCAACGGTGCGCTGGCGGGGATGATTATTGGTGCCGTCACCGTTATCGTCTGGAAACAGTTCGCATGGCTGGGGCTGTACGAAATCATTCCAGGCTTTATCTTCGCCAGCATCGGGATTGTGGTCTTCAGCCTGCTAGGTAAAGCGCCGTCTGCCGCGATGCAGAAACGCTTTGCGGAAGCGGATGCGCAGTACCACACCGCGCCGCCAACGAAGTTACAGGCGGAATAATGTGTTTTCTCCCTCTCCATGAGGGAGAGGGAGAACCCTTACCTTCGTAATCTAAGCCGGGCACGCCCGGCTTTTTTCTTGCCAAAATCCGTGATTTACGTTGATATCGCTGTGGGTTGCCGCTGAATACTTCGCGTTGCAGGAAGGTGGCAAGGACGTGAATCCTCAGGCGCTTATATAAGTGAGTAACTGGGGTGACGGTGCGTAGCCAACGCACATGCAGCGTGAGGCATGAAGGGCATATAACAATGAGGATAGCGAACAATGATAATCAAAACAGGGCTGATGGCGGGTGCGCTTTTACTGTTGGCAGGATGCAACGCCCCATCGCACAGCACAGCGGATAACACTTGCAAAGCCGATAACCAGATGCAGCAGACCACGCTCTATTTTGGCCTGAACCGTCCGGCAGGGGAGGCGATCACCGGCCAGGAGTGGCAGCAGTTTGTTGACCAGGACGTGACCCCGCGTTTTCGTGATGGCTTAACGGTGTTTGATGCGCGTGGGCAATGGCTGGGTAACGACGGAAAAGTGGCGCGCGAGTCGAGTAAGGCGCTGATGCTCATCCACGGCAAAGATGCCCGGAGCGAAAGCAATATCGAGGCGTTGCGCGGCATCTATAAGCAGCGCTTTGCTCAGGAGTCAGTGATGCGCGTCGACCAGCCGGTGTGCGTGCAGTTTTGAGGTGATGCTGTGTGGCCTGTTGCCCTCACCAAAGGTGAGAGGATTAATTCAAAAACGGCAATGCGCGTTGTAATGCCAGCCAGTTAAGCCCGGCGGATTGTTCCGTTCACCTCATGTTCAGCAGAACATGGCATTACACAACCCGTGAACGTGACAAGGGGGGCCGCCGGGCCCCCCTTGTCAATCCCCGCGGCCCCGCAATGAAAC
>Ga0256408_1000907_pt1 | contig 18120 bp, 13 predicted proteins | sample PhyAR1_FD_185998 | JGI IMG/M metagenome (GOLD analysis project Ga0256408, IMG submission 185998) | Leaf surface microbial communities from alfalfa plants in UC Gill Tract Community Farm, Albany, California, United States - DLSL A.R1 | ecosystem: Host-associated > Plants > Phyllosphere >...
ATCTGGCTGTAGCCTCGTAGAGCGTTCCACGAAGTCCTGGATGGTTGTAGAGCACGTATCCAGCCACGCGTCTTTCATCTTCATTCCCTAAATTGAGATTTGTTATCGGCAGAATGATATGGCTTTGTATAGGTTAGGCAACTACTAATAAACGGAGTTTGGGGGGTTAGATGCGGGGGATTTTGCGTATATAGAGTGCGAGGTATGAACCTGGGGTAATTAGTTGTTTAGCGTTGATGGTTAATATTTTTATTTAGTGCAGTGTTTGGATAGGTTAAAAACGCCTCGTAAGTTAAATGTTATTCCTGATCCCTGACTACTCCGGTTATTTAGCACGGGAACGACTGTCGGAGTGAAGATGATGTAGGGCTAAATGATTATCACGTCCCTGAAAGCGCCGATGGTCACCATTGAGTGATGTTAGTCAATCAGCGCACTACTTTTCAATTGCAACCGATCACAAATTCATCAAATCCATTGATTCACGGTTTACATCACCTTTCATTTGTTATGTGATCCTGTTACAGGATTCGGTAGTTCGCTACCTCCCCCACCGTAACAGGATTTCATTGATGGAATTTTACCAGGCTGACCCTACGCTGGAGAACTACTGGCGCGGGGTGATTCTTTTTGGAAAGAACGTCGCATCGTACAAGTTCGCGCTTGCTCATGCCCTGTATGAGATTGATAAGACGGGCAGCGATATCATTACCCTCGACGAACTCGCTGTGCCGTTCAGCCGCCATCTTTGCGAACACTTGAAACACGCTCCGAAGCAGATCACCTCGAGCCGCAGCCAGTTTCTGGAAACCTGCGCGCAGTTTAATAATGCCGAGGTTTCTCATAACCAGCTGATTGAGACCACGGTGCGGCGTGGTTTTGCCAACGTGATTGACGCCTTTCACAATGTGAATGGCGGCGAGATCGAGAAACGCTTTTTCATCGATGAGCGCAAGACCCATAACGGCATCCGCTTGACGGATAACTTCTTCCATCTGGGGGAGCGCCAGCAATATCAGAACCTGGCTTTTGAGACCACTGCGCGCTGGAACCTGGTTGAACAGGCCTGGGCGATGGGCGTGTCCCGCAACCTTGTTGGCGTTGAGTTCGACGAGGATAATCAGTTGCTGTTTAGCCATGTGAATGCGCGCCGGGTGAATATTACCAGCTGTCGCGACAGTTTAAACGGCTACCAGAAAGGACGCTGCTTCTACTGCTTCAAACCCATCAGCCTGACCCCGGGCGATCCTGAACTGGCCGATGTTGACCACTTCATTCCGTGGGCGGCACGCGATAAAGTCGCCAATATCAATGGCGTGTGGAATCTGGTGCTGGCCTGTAAATGCTGTAATCGTGGTGCTGAGAGTAAGTCCGCACGCCTGCCAGAAATCAAATTCCTGGAAAGATTGCATGCCCGCAATGAGTATTTTATTCAGAGTAAACTTCCGCTTCATGAAACCATCGTCAAACAGACTGGAAAACAACCAGCAGTGCGGAAAGACTTTCTCAATAAAAACTGGAACGCTGCCTTATGCAGGCAGCTTCGTACCTGGGGACCTAAAGCCGAAGGCGAGGCCACATTCTAATGACGCTTAAATATTATCACGACAATGCGCAGACCTTCTTCGACGGGACGGTGAATGTTGATATGTCTTCGCTCTACGAGACCTTTACCCAACATCTTGCGCCCGGGGCGCGGGTGCTGGATGCGGGCTGCGGTTCAGGACGCGATGCGAAGGCGTTTCAGGAGATGGGGTATCGGGTAGAGGCGTTTGATGCGTCCCCAGCGATGGTTGAGTTGGCACGGGAGCATACCGGGTTGCCTGTGAAGGTGATGTCCTTTGCGGAGGTAGACTGGAAGGAAGAGTTTGACGGGATTTGGTGCTGTGCTTCGTTGTTGCATGTTCCGGCGGTGGAGTTGCCGGGTGTGATGCGGAGGTTAGCGGATGCGCTTAAACCGGGTGGGGTTTGGTATGTGTCGTTTAAGTATGGGGATGGTGAACGGGAGGTTGATGGAAGAAGGTTTACGGATATGGATGAGGATGATTTGAACACGTTAGTAAGCTCTTTAACTGCGATGGAGGTTGGTGAAGTTTGGCTGACACAAGATAAGCGCCCGGACAGGAAGGAGATTTGGGTTAATGGGATATTGAGGAAAAAGGACTGTAATTAAAATTGTTTAATAAACGCTTTTGGTTCCAGTTTCACAATATATGAAAAATATTAGCCAGATATAATCTGACAGCCATCTTTAGCAATATCCATGCTTGGCAAAACTGATTTTTCCGTATGAAAAATCCGGGGAGCATCTCGTGTGGACCACCCTGGCCAGCGCCCTGATTGCAGGAGCTCCTTCACCCGAACCGGTGCTATCGGGCTTGGTGCATAATGTCTATGCAGATGACGACTTAGGCTCCAGAGCAGCCTGTGCAGAGGATAAATTGGCATTACTCGCTGAGCTTCGCAACAGCGGAAATCCGGAGCTTGCGCTTGCAGCCTCGCGGATAATGGGCGAAGTGCAAGAACGGTTCGACAGAGACCAACAGAGGAGCGCGAGACTAAACAGAAGGGATAGTGAACGGTTCGAATATTAATGCAGAATAGCTCCCCTCACTATGAAGTATGCTTTACATCATAAAGCCCGCAATTCGGGCTGTTTTGGTGAAAGTAATTTTCGGCTAATTGGACGCCACTACATGTAGTACAGCCCTTTCCGAATAGCCCTTTACCATAATTTCCCTACTTCACGCCTAAGTGAAACTTACCTTTTTATCTACAGCAATATCTGAATTTGATGTACAGACGTCCATGGTCGAAGCCCCACCAACTTGATAAACTCTCTCGTAAATTCTTACGGGGCAGAAACTATTTGGACGATTGTGTCGTCACCTCTTTGCCGCGTTACATGCATTGTTTTCACCGGACACCATATGGCTATCAAGAAGAACGAACTTTACTCCTCCCTTTGGGCGAGCTGCGACGAGTTACGTGGCGGAATGGATGCTTCACAGTACAAAGACTATGTGTTGACCCTACTGTTTATGAAGTACGTCTCTGACAAAGCTAAGGGTAACCCTTACGCGATGATTGAAGTGCCGGAAGGTGCAAGTTTCGACGATATGATTGCTCTCAAGGGCAACAAAGAGATTGGCGAAAAAATTAACAAAACCATCAGATTACTTGCTGAAGCTAATGACCTGAAAGGTGTTATAGACATTGCCGACTTCAATGATGAAGACAAGCTGGGTAAAGGCAAGGAGATGATCGACCGCCTTTCCAAGCTGGTGGCAATATTCGAGGGGTTGGATCTCTCAGCCAACCGTGTTGACGGAGACGATCTGCTGGGTGATGCGTACGAATATTTGATGCGTCACTTTGCTACAGAGTCAGGTAAATCTAAGGGGCAGTTTTATACCCCGGCAGAGGTGTCACGCATTCTGGCGAAAGTAATTGGCATCAGTAAACAGACACCACAGGATGCTACCGTTTATGACCCTACCTGTGGTTCAGGCTCACTGTTGTTGAAAGCCAGTGACGAAGCAGGTCCCAAGGGGTTAACCATCTATGGGCAAGAGATGGATTATGCGACCAGCGCACTGGCGCGTATGAACATGATTCTGCACGACAACGCTACCGCTAAAATCTGGAAAGGCAACACCCTGGCCGATCCACATTGGAAGGATGGCAACGATAATCTGAGAACCTTCGACTTTGCTGTAGCCAACCCTCCTTTCTCCAACAAAAACTGGACCAGCGGGCTGGATGCTGCGAACGATCCATTTGACCGCTTTGTCTGGGGGACACCACCAGAGAAGAACGGCGACTATGCTTTCTTGCTGCACATTATCAAAAGCCTCAAGAGCACAGGTAAAGGCGCAGTGATCCTGCCTCACGGCGTTCTGTTCCGTGGCAATGCTGAAGCACGTATTCGTGAAAACCTACTCAAGCAGGGCTACATCAAAGGCATTATTGGCCTACCTGCTAACTTATTCTACGGTACCGGTATCCCAGCATGCATCATTGTCATCGATAAAGAAAATGCCCAGCTCCGAGCTTTCAATGCTAATGGCGAAAGTCAGCAAAGCATCTTTATGATCGATGCCAGTAAGGGCTTTATTAAAGACGGCAATAAAAATCGCCTACGCGCCCAGGACATCCATAAAATTGTCGATGCATTTAATCGTGAGCAGGAAATCCCCCGTTTCAGCCGCATGGTACCGCTGTCAGAAATTGCGGCCAACGACTTCAACCTCAATATCCCTCGCTATATCGACAGCAGTGATCCTGAAGATCTGCACGACCTTTCTGGCCATTTGGCTGGTGGCATTCCCGATCGCGATATTGATGCTCTCAGTGCTTACTGGAAAGTTTTCCCAACGCTACGACAGGATCTGTTTGAACCTGATCGCCCTGGCTACAGCAATGCCCGAGTCGAGGCCGATAAAGTTAAGAGTGCTATTCTGGCGCACCCGGAATTTGCCGCTTTCAAAACAGGAGCACTGATACCATTTGAAAAATGGTTTACAAGTTGTCAGCTTGAAGAAATTTCTCGCGGTGACTCACCGAAACAGCTTATTGAAGAGATTGGTGAGCGTCTCCTCGCTGCCTATGCTTCTGAAGCCACAACTGACGTGCCGCTGCTTGAAAACTACGCCATCTATCAGTTACTGATGGACTACTGGATGGATGTGATGCAGGACGATGTTTATGTTCTGAGTCAGGATGGCTGGCAGGCGGGCAAAGTGCTACGTGAGCTGGTTGTGGAAAAAGGCGAAAAACTCAAAGAAACGCCGGATCTGGTCATTGGTAAGAAGAAATATAAGGCAGAACTGTTGCCGCCAGCACTTTTAGTGGCTCGCTATTTTGCTACCGAGCAGGAACAGCTAGACCAGCTACAAGTCGCTTATGACGAAACAGTGCAAACACTTGAAAGTTTCCTTGAAGAAAATAGCGGTGAAGATGGGCTACTTGCTGATGCGATGAACGACAAAGAGAAAGTTACAGCCGCCAGCATTAAAGCTCGACTTAAAGTCGCCACAGATAAAGAAGAAAAGGAGGTGCTGAAAACTACTCAGAAGTTGTTCGATGCCGAAACTCGAGCTAAAAAAGAATATAAAGAAGCACAGGAAAAACTGGATGTTGCGGTGTTTGCTCATTATCCAAAACTCACTGATAACGACCTTAAAAGTCTGCTAGTTCAAGATAAATGGCAGGCCAGCCTAGCTGGTAGTCTAGAAGCTGAGATTGAGCGTGTTACGCAGCGGCTGGCCAATCGTGTAACAGAGCTGGAAGAACGTTATAGTGTAACTCTACCGCATCTATCCAATCATGTGGCTGAACTGGAAGCTAAAGTAGCGGCCCATCTGAAGGCAATGGGATTGGACTGGGCATGATGGATAATGTATTAAAGATGCAAGTTGATAAGGCGGTTCCAGCTGGTTATAAGCTCACTGAAATGGGCGTAATCCCGGAAGATTGGGATGTGTACACATTCAACGATCTCATTGAATCCTGCTCCAGCGGAGCCACTCCCTACCGTGGTAATAAAAGTTTTTATACAGGCAATAATAAATGGATTACAAGTGGTGAATTAAACTATTGTGTTATCAATGATACATTAGAAAAAATAAGTGATGAAGCAGTTAAACGCTCAAATCTAAAAATACATCCAGCAGGTACCTTCTTAATGGCCATTACTGGTATGGAGGCTGCGGGTACGAGAGGAGCGTGTGGGATTGTTGGACAACCTGCAGCGACAAACCAATCTTGCATGGCTATTTATCCAAATCATAAATTATCATCTCTGTATCTCTACCATTGGTATGTGTACAATGGTGAGGCATTGGCATTTAAATATTGTCAAGGAACGAAGCAACTTAGTTATACTGCTGGACTGCTAAGAACAATTCCAATATACATTCCGGGAATAATAAAAGAACAAACTCGAATTGCGAATGTTCTCTCCGATACCGATGCGCTGATTACCAAAATTGAGCAGTTGATAGCTAAAAAACAGACTATCAAAAGCGCCACCATGCAGCAACTGATGACTGGTCGCACTCGCCTACCACAATTTGCTAAACATTCTAATAGCACACTCAAAGGTTATAAATCGAGCGAATTGGGTCTAATTCCCGAAGATTGGGATGTGTACACATTCAACGATCTCATTGAATCCTGCTCCAGCGGAGCCACTCCCTACCGTGGTAATAAAAGTTTTTATACAGGCAGTAATAAATGGATTACAAGTGGTGAATTAAACTATTGTGTTATCAATGATACATTAGAAAAAATAAGTGATGAAGCAGTTAAACGCTCAAATCTAAAAATACATCCAGCAGGTACCTTCTTAATGGCTATTACTGGTTTGGAGGCTGCGGGTACGAGAGGAGCGTGTGGGATTGTTGGACAACCTGCAGCGACAAACCAATCTTGCATGGCTATTTATCCAAATGAAAAGTTGCTTTCAGCATATCTCTATCATTGGTATGTATACAATGGTGAGGCATTGGCATTTAAATATTGCCAAGGGACTAAGCAGCTAAGTTATACCGCCGGGCTACTGAGAACGATTCCATTATATATTCCTAATATGGTAGAAGAGCAAACCGCCATAGCCACCATTCTTTCAGATATGGATGCTGAGCTCACAGCGCTAGAACGAAAACTCGCCAAGTTCCGCGATATAAAACAGGGCATGATGCAGCAGCTGCTGACCGGCCGTATCCGTTTACCGTTGGAACAGCAGCCATGAAACATGCCCTTGATAAGACAGTTCTGTCGGTCAAGGGTCTACTGAGCCTGACTGACGTAACCATTCCGGCCTATCAGCGTCCTTATAAATGGACGGTAAAAAATATCAGCGAACTGTTTGCGGACATAAACAGTCATCTCGATAAATCGGCCTACCGCTTGGGCTCAGTAGTGTTTCATCAGCCTGAGAGCAATGAAGAACATAGACTGGATATCGTCGATGGTCAGCAACGAACTTTGACATTAATGCTGGCAGTATGGGCCATTATCGAAACCCGACTTGCTGAGTTGGAACGTCAGGATTTGCAGGAAGCGCTAACCCAGCTAAAGCCCTCCGTTGAAGGTTTTATGGGACGACAACGCTTTGCCAGTCAGGTATCGGAATACAATCTGTACCAGAATTATCAGGAGCTAAAACGTAGGGTTAGCCATCGAGAATTCAGCGAGCAACATATTGATTTTCTCCTCAACCGCTGCCAGTTGGTGGTCTTTGTGCTGACTGACCTTTCTGAAGCCTTTCAGTTCTTCGACTCACAAAATGCCCGTGGGCGGGATCTGGATCCTCACGATCTGCTTAAAGCCTTCCATCTACGTGAATTCGCCAGCCATGAGGTAGAATTAAAAGCTGTATCCGTTGCCCATTGGGAAGGATTACCTAGCGATGACCTGGCTAATCTTTTCGCATCTTATCTCTACAGGGTACGTCAGTGGTCGCAGGGAAATTCAGCGCGTTTCTTTGGTAAGAATGAAGTCGGCCTATTTAAAGGGATCAACCTTGATCAGATTGGTCAGTTCCCTTATGTGGAATCTTTGCGTATGGCTCACCATTTTGTGGATGACTATAACAATCAATACCAGCGCAAGATTGATGGCCAGAAAATGCGTTTCCCTTTCCATCTCGATCAGATGATTATCAATGGAAGACGCTTTTTCGAAATGGCGGAACACTACCAGCAACAGGTATCGGCAATTATCACAAGTGAGCATGTCAGCACTCACACTCAAAAGTCGTTAATGATTCAGGGCACAGTCCTTGGTGAAATGGCAGCCCGGATACTAAGAACGTTAAATAGCTATAGAAATCGCCATCGAACAGGGGATCAATATATACGCACTATGTTTGATTGCGCTCTGATCTTTTATATCGACAAATTTGGTGGGCAGTCGTTATCTGCAGCGATTGAAAAAAGCTTTATCTGGGCCTACAGATGCCGAATCCGACAGCAGGTGGTACAGCTAGCGACTATGGATAAGTACGTACTGGAAAATAATCTATTCCGAATAATCAAAGAAGCCAGAGTACCTGGTGATGTGCTATCTATACCATTACTCACAATTCGGGCTTCAGAAAATAATAATAACCGCCGTACCGGTAACCATGAGCAAGACGAGCTGGTGAGGCTATTCAAGGAGATGAACTACTATGAGTGATGCAAAGGTAGCATCCTTTACGGTCAGATCATTACTGGGTGATGCATCTCGTTACCTTATCCCCATGTACCAGCGTAATTATGCCTGGGGAGAGGGGGAGATCACTCAACTTGTGCAGGACATACTCGACTACCAACAAAAATGCCTGCATAGCCTATACCCTCAAACTTACTACATCGGTACGTTAGTCGTGTTCACTCGTCCTGAAGGGGACGCAGAGATAATCGACGGGCAGCAACGTTTCACGACCTTATCCCTTCTTGCTAACTGGTTAAAAAAACATGCGGGACCCACGCTGGATATGAGCTGGTACCAAGGGATTAACTTAGGGTTTGAGAGCAGACCTAAGTCTGGCGAAACCTTTGCTCGGCTCTGGCAAGGCGTCGAACCACATAAACTGCGGAGCAAGGAATTTAATGAAGGGCTGATCAAAGGCTACGAACTTATTGGCAAGGTTCTACGCGACTTGAAATTAGTTGGTGACTCATTAACTCATTTTTGTACCTATCTGTTCGACCATGTACAAATTGCCCGAATAGAAGTGCCTGCTGATACCGACCTCAATCATTTTTTTGAGGTGATGAACAACCGAGGCGAGCAACTTGAAAAACATGAAGTGGTGAAAGCGCGACTGATGGCTGTGCTCAACGAGATAACGGACCAGCAAGCTCGGCAGAGCAGCCTGAACACCCTCTCACGAGTTTGGGATGCTTGCTCCAACATGGAACGTTATGTCCAGTACGGTTTTACACCAGCCGAACGTCATCAATTATTTGGGCAGGAAAATTGGGGGCAATTTGTGCCCACTGATTTTAATTCCCTGACTGACATGCTTATCCCATCGGCTTCGGAGCTTGGCACAAGAGAAAACCAAACAAACCGCACACTGGCTAACATTATCAAGTCATCTTCAACCTTCAGTGGTGATAGAGGTGAAGAAGATGAAGGTAGCTCAGAGCGTTTTAATAGTGTTATCAACTTCTCCAACTTCCTACTCCATGTGTTGCGTGTCTGCATCAACACAGGTAAGAACAGAGTAGATGTTCCGCTGGACGACAAACAATTAATCGAACAGTTCGAACTCCGGCTGTTAAAGCAGAATGACCCGGTTAGAGCGGTACAGGATTTCGTCTTTGCACTTCTCAAATGCAAATATCTTTTTGATCAGTTCGTGATAAAACGAGAGTACGCCAAAGGTAGCGATGGCTGGAGTTTGAAGGGCCTACGTTGGTATTCGGAGAAGAGTACCAGTTATACCAATACGTTTAATGAAGATGAGGGTAACAGTACCAGCATCAACCGACAGATTTTGATGCTGCTTTCCGCATTCCACGTTTCAACCCCTACTCTGGTTTATAAACACTGGTTGAATGGAGCTTTATACTATCTGTTTAATGCCCATTCCGCTGAAAACCAGATAGATGCAAGGAAGTACCTCGGGTATCTGGAGCATCTTGCCTCCTCGTTTGTCTTTCAAAACTTTCTGGCAGAACAAGAACCAAAATCATATTTTGAGATTATCTACGGTAAAGAGCTACATCTCCAACCTGTGGTACTGTCGGACAAGATTAAGAAGAAGATGCGCTTTGGGATGATAGCAAACAACCTGGTATTCAATTACCTGGACTACTTACTCTGGTGCCGTGACAGACATAAAGCTGAGGTAGTCAAACGTTTCGAATTTACCTTCCGGAGTTCAGTAGAGCATTTCTATCCCCAGCATCCCATGGATGGCTATAGGACATTACCAGATACGTCGTTGCATACCTTCGGCAACCTCAGTCTGATTAGCCATAGCAAGAATTCGCGACTAAGTAATTTCCAGCCAAAACAAAAGCAAGAGCACTTCGAAGCGAGTCTCGAACGGAATGAAATTGATAGTCTGAAACTACTCGCCATGATCGAGCTGATGAAGAAGAACAATCAGTGGGGGGAAGAAGAAATCGCCACTCACGAAGCGGAAATGCTGGCAGTGTTAAGCAGTGTCGATGGTAGTGATAGCGTATTAAGGGAGGTGTTATGAACAGTGTTGGCCAACGTGAACGCATGACACAAAAACGTGTTATCCAGTTATTCACCAAACATCTCGGTTATCACTATCTTGGTAACTGGCATAAACGAGAAGACAACCGGAATATTGAACCAGGCTTAGTTTCTGCCTGGTTAACAAAACGCGGCGTTTCAGAAATCCTAATCGCCCGAGCATTACGGCAGCTGGATCGAGCCGCAAGCCTCGGTGAAGGCCGTATCCTCTATGATGCAAACAAAGAGGTGTATCGCCTGCTACGCTACGGCGTGAAGGATAAAGAAGGTGCTGGTGAGCAGAATCAAACCGTGTGGTTGGTCGACTGGAAAAATCCAGAAGCCAATGATTTTGCTATAGCTGAAGAAGTGACCTACAACGGTGAAAATAAAAAGCGCCCGGATTTGGTGCTGTATGTTAACGGTATTGCGCTTGGTGTCATTGAGCTAAAACGTTCTACAGTGTCAGTCTCAGAGGGCATCCGCCAAAACCTCGATAATCAGCAAAAAGCCTTCATCCGCAACTTCTTCACTACCATCCAATTGGTGATGGCCGGTAATGATTTAGAAGGGCTTCGCTATGGCGTAATAGAAACGCCGGAGAAATATTATCTTCAGTGGAAAGAAGCCGCTGAATCACCTCACACCAACATGCTTGATCGTCACCTGGCTCAGATATGCAATAAACAGCGCCTGCTGGAGTTAATCCACGACTTTATCGTTTTCGATGCTGGAGTGAAGAAAACCTGCCGTCATAACCAATATTTTGGCGTCACTGCAACGAAACCGTTTATTCAACGCAATGAAGGCGGGATTATCTGGCATACCCAGGGCAGCGGTAAAAGCCTGACAATGGTTTGGCTGGCAAAGTGGATCAGAGAAAATATTACCGATAGCCGAGTTTTAATCATTACCGACCGTACAGAACTTGATGAACAGATCGAGAAAGTGTTTAACGGTGTGGAAGAACAGATCCTTCGTACCAGAAGTGGCGCAGATCTGGTGACTCGCCTGAATCAAACCAAACCCTGGCTTATATGCTCACTCGTACATAAATTTGGTCGTCAGGAGGAGGATGACAAAGACGCTGACACTGACGATTTTATCGAACAAATGAAACGAAATATCCCTGCCGATTTTAGTCCGAAGGGAAAATTATTCGTCTTTGTGGATGAGTGCCACCGAACCCAATCCGGCAAATTACATTCGGCAATGACAAGTATTTTGCCAGATGCACAATTTATCGGTTTCACCGGTACCCCGCTGATGAAGAAAGATAAGAAGAAGTCAGTGGAGGTCTTCGGGCCTTATATTCACACTTATAAATTCGATGAAGCAGTCAATGATGGGGTTGTTCTGGACTTGCGCTACGAAGCTCGTGACATCGATCAGCGGGTCAAATCTCAGAAAAAAGTCGACCAGTGGTTTGATGCTAAGACATCTAAACTTTCTCGCCTTGGCCAACAGCAACTCAAGCAGAAATGGGCTTCGATGCAGAAGCTGTTATCGAGCCGCTCGCGGCTGGAACAGATTGTGGCTGACATCCTTCTAGATTATGAACAAAAACCACGACTCGCCGACGGCCGCGGTAACGCCATGCTGGTTTGTTCCAGTGTCTATCAGGCCTGCAAATGCTATGAGATGTTTAGTGACGCTGGTTTTGCCGGTAAATGTGCGATTGTGACGAGCTACCAGCCAAATGCCAGTGAGATTAAAGGCGAGGAAAGCGGTGAAGGACTGACTGAGAAACTGGCCAAGTACAACATCTATCGCAAAATGCTTGCGGAGTATTTTGAACAGCCTGAGGCTGAAGCAGCCAAACGAGTGAGTGATTTCGAAAAAGAGGTCAAACAACGCTTCATCAAAGAACCAGGCCAGATGCGCCTTCTGATAGTCGTTGATAAGTTATTGACTGGCTTTGATGCTCCATCAGCCACATACCTCTATATCGACAAGAAAATGGCCGATCACAACCTTTTCCAGGCGATATGTCGCGTTAACCGGTTGGATGGTGAAGATAAAGAATATGGCTATATTGTCGACTATAAAGACCTTTTCCGGTCATTGGAAAAAACAGTTCAGGACTACACCGCAGAAGCCTTTGACGGCTACGACAAAGAAGATGTAGCCGGTTTACTGAAGGATCGATTGCAGCAGGCGAAAATCGATCTTGATGGTGCTCTGGATGCCGTTCGTACCCTTTGCGAACCAGTAAGAATGCCTCGCAATCAACTTGATTATCAGCATTATTTTTGTGGGGAATCAGGGGCGTCGATAGAGCAGTTATCTGAGAAAGAAGCTTTACGTCTAACATTGTATCAATCCGTGGCGAAGCTTATCCGTGCTTTTACCAATCTGGCAGGTGAGCTAACAGATGCTGGTTATAGCGAGCAGCAGGCAAATCAAATCCGCATTGATGTTGAGTTCTATACAAAAGTGCGCGATGAAATCAAAATAGCCAGTGGCGATTTCGTGGACATGAAGCAATTCGAGCCGGGGATGCGGCAGATGCTGGATCTTTGGGTGGATGCCGATCCAAGTGAAACCCTTATGGATTTTGAAGAACTAGGACTGCTTGAGTTGATTATTGAACGCGGAGAAGAAGCACTGGATGGGCTTCCAGCCGACATGCGTGGCAACCAAGAGGCGATGGCTGAAGCGATTGAAAATAACGTTCGCAGAACCATTGTTGATGAAAACCCCGTCAACCCAAAATACTACGAAAAAATGTCGGTATTGCTTGATGAACTGATCGCCCTTCGTCGTCAACAGGCTATCTCCTATCAAGAGTATCTTGAGCACGTACGTGAACTAGCGAAGCAGGTTAAACATCCGCAATCCGGAAGTAAAAGTACTTATCCAGCAAGCATTGATACCCTCGCCAAGAAAGCGTTGTATGACAACCTCGGGCAGGATGAAGTGTTAGTTATAAAGATAGATACTGCAGTACGTCACACTAAAAAGGCAGACTGGTACGGAGATCGTTTTAAAGAGCGCGAGATCAGCTTCGCTATCGCGGAAGAAATTAAAGGTTATGCAGTGACGGTCGCGGATGTGATGAAACTGGTGAAGGCACAGAAGGAGTATCGCTAATGCCTTTGGTTACCTTTGGTGAGCTCACTGTGGATTTACAGCGTAAAAAAATTAAAAACCTGCATATCAGCGTACTGCCTCCGGATGGCCGAGTAAGGGTATCGGCCCCCATCTCACTGTCAGACACCGCTATCAGGATGGCTGTAGTAAGAAGGCTGGTATGGATCCGACAGCAGCAAGCACAATTTCAGGCTCAGCCCCGCCAGAGCGAGCGCGAGATGTGCAGCGGTGAAACGCATTATCTCTGGGGAAAAGGCTATCGGCTGGATGTAGTTTTGGTAGATAAGACCGCCGAGGTGAAACTTAATGGCGGTTGGATACGCATGAAAGTACCCCCACATTACGACGCTGTCCAGCGGGAAACAGTTCTCAACCAATGGTATCGTGGCATTTTGAAACAAAGACTGCCTAAGTTAATGGCAAAATGGCAGACCGAAATGAAGGTTGAAGCGAGCTTTGTTGGTATCAAGCGTATGAAGACTAAGTGGGGTAGTTGTAACCCTCAGTCTTCGCGTATCTGGATCAATCTCGAACTGGTTAAAAAGCCTCCTGAATGCCTTGAATTCATTGTGGTCCACGAACTCGTTCATCTTCACGAACGTAAACACAACGAGCGTTTTATCGGCCTGATGAACATGTACTTACCAAATTGGCGCGAACACAGAGCTAAGTTGAATAAAATGCCCTTGGCTTATAATCATTGGGGATATTGAAATTTAATCAAAAAATGGTTGATACTATTGCATCAACCATCTCCATCAATTATCAATAAAACCTTTCATTTCTCTTTCTAATTCATGCAATGTTGATAGTAGTTCTTCACGCTGTTGACGTAAGCTGTCAAGATCAATAAAAGCCTGCTCTTCATGCTTCTTAACATACCGAGATATATTTAAATTAAAATCATTTTCTTGTATTTCATCAAAAGAAGCCACATGTGAAAAATTGCCGACACTACTTCTTTCAAAGTAGCATTCTGATACCTTTCCAATGATTTCATCTGTTATTAAATTGCGCCCCTTTACGGGTTTAGCCAAATCAGATGCGTCGATAAACAGGACATTAGAATTCTTTTTATCTCTCCTGAAGATCAAAATGGCGGTTGGTATCCCTGTCCCAGGAAGCAACCTATCTGGTAGACCTATTACCGCATCTAACAACCCTTCACTAACTAAATTTTTCCTTATGTTCTCCTCTTGACCTCCACGGAACAATACCCCGTGAGATACCAGTATAGCCATTCTACCAGTTGCTCTTTTAAGTGTTGAAACCATGTGCAAAATAAAGGCATAATCACCCTTAGCCTGAGGTGGAAAACCTAAATTAAAACGACCATAATCATTATGTACTAAATCATCATGATTCCAACCGATAATGTTTAACGGCGGGTTAGAAGCAACTACATCAAACTTCATCAATCTATTATCTGTATCCAGAAGCAGAGGGTTAGATATTACATCCCCCCATTCTATCCGGCTATTAATCTCGTTATGCATAATCATATTCATTTTAGCCAAGGCCCAACTGGATCTATTAACCTCTTGACCAAATAAGGTATAATTATTGTTTCTAAAGGATTTTTTTATTTTTTCCCCTAGGGTAATTAAAAGAGAACCAGACCCACAAGTAGGATCACAAATACTATCTCCATCCTTAGGCTGCAATAACTCTGCAAATAGTAATGAAATACCTTCTGGGGTATAAAATTCAGCCCCCCTCATCGCCGAGTCAGATGCAATCTTTTCAAAAAGATATCTACAGGCCACTTTAATCTTGTCATTACCATCTTGGGTATAACCAAAATTCATTTCAGGACGTGCAAAAATAGCGAGTAAATCATTAAGCATCCGATCTCTTTCTGATCTTGCGCCAAAATTAACCGTCGCAAATTGTATAGACTCGAATAAATAACCACCTCTACTTTTACAGACCGAATCAATAGCCTGATCAATTAATCTCAGCGAGTCGTCAATCCTCTCTCCAATATAATCACCATGATTCTTAGCCTCATGATATATCTTATAAAAACTCGCACTCCGTGGTACTCGAGAAACAATTTCTAACAACTCAGAATAATCTTCATTAATTAAATCATCTGCATAGTCAGTCTTTACATCAGAAATATATTTCAGCAATAACATTGAAAATATATAATCTTTATAAGAAGATGAGTCAATTTTCCCTCTAAATAAATCACAAGCAAGCAAAAGTGATTTGTGAAGTGCCTTCATCTCACTCATTTTCTAACTCCTCGCTATTAATGATATTTTCACATATACCATCAAAGAGCACATCGCCATTTTGTATTAGTGAATTATAAATTACTTTTTGTTTAATCCAGTTTCTATTAATAAAGCCAATCTTTTCTTGAACTCCCAAATTTGGGAGTTTAACAGTCATTTTAGAAACCGTTTTTGAATTGATTTTACTAATACTAGTACCTTCACTCAAACTGCGAACATACTTACTTCCAGAAGTAGAGTTTATATACCAATGTAAATAATGTGGTAGTATTAGATTTTCATTACATCTTATCACTGCTAACTGATTGGACGTAATGATTGGTTTACCTAGATTCCCTTCGATAATCCCAGCTGAAAACACAGGCCCCCGCAGACGTAATAAAATATCATTAGGGAAAAGATAATGTTTCTCAGGATTACCTTCTGGGATAACAGAGGTTAAAGCACCAAGATCTAAAATGCCGTCAAGTCCAATATCTTTCGTCTGGATAAGATAACAGGAGCCTTGCTCACCAGCATCTTGTATCGCCGATTTAAAGGGCATCCCTAAGCGGATCTCAGCAACACTCTCTAATGTAGCAATTTTATGCATAAGTAAGTTAGGGGGATTACTCTCCCTTTCCTCCAGTTGTTTTAAGTACAATCGAGTGTTTCCAATTCACATCCCCTACACGTACATCTAAATCCATCTGCAATGAGGAAAAGGAGAGCGCGTGTATCAGCATGACAATACAAGCCATATTCCCTCCCTTACTTATTGACTTTTTACGCAGGGATTGATATTTTTTCTCGTTCATTTTGTTAGAGCCTCTCATAGCGGTTTTGGTCAGAATGTTTCGGGTAAATAGCAGCGGCAACTGCTATTTACTCCCTCTCTTACCTAGGTAGTAGCGTCGTACTAGGTCAGTGAGAAGACTATAACAGGTTATAAAGAATTTACGCAACAGTAGCGTCGTACTACTTTTCAAAGATGTGATTGTCGCTATGCATCATGGCTGCATTAAATTCATGATTATTATCATTTATCTTGCAAATCAATGATGGAAAAATATTTTGGCGTTACTTTCCAAAATCAAACGGACTAACCCCCTTCTCCCGATTCGCATCCAGATAATCCGCCCACCACTGCAACATTAGCCTCCTCTCCCCCAGATGCTCCGCCTTATGAATGTAAGCCGCACGCACAGAGTTACGCTCCTGATGGCTCATTTGCCTCTCTACCGCGTCCCTCGACCACAATCCCGATTCAATCAATGAGCTACAGGCCATTGTCCTGAATCCATGCCCACACACTTCGGTTTTCGTGTCATAGCCCATCACTCGCAACGCCTTGTTCACAGTGTTCTCACTCATCGGCTTACGTGGATCATGATCACCTACGAAAATCAGCTCATGATTTCCACTCATACTTTTGATCTTTTCCAGAATGACCAGAGCTTGGCGGGACAAAGGGACAAGATGCGGAGTCTTCATCTTAGAACCGCGCTGAGAGTGTTTAACACCTTCCAACGGCTCGCGCTCACCAGGAATCGTCCACATGGCCGTTTCAAAATCAATTTCTGACCAGCGGGCAAAACGCAGTTCGCTTGAACGAATGAAAACCAACAAAGTGAGTTCGACAGCCAGTCGAGTTAACGGCCTGCCAGAATAATGATCAATACGGTGAAGTAATTCAGGTATGCGATTAAGTTCCAGAGCCGCACGATGCTGTCGTTTAGCAGTGGCGACCGCACCTGCAATCTCTTGCGCGGGGTTGTAATCTATTAAGCCACTCTGAACGGCAAACCGCATAATCGCGGTAGTACGCTGATGTAAACGGGCGGCGACCTCAAGACGTCCTAATGATTCCACCGCTTTGATGGGTATAAGCAGATCCTTCGTACCTAGGTCAGCAATGTTCCGCTTGCCGATAGCAGCAAAAAGATTATCCTCCAGGCTTTTCAATACACGAGCGCTATGCGATGCAGACCACTTTTGATTGCTGGCATGCCAGTCTCTGGCGACCACTTCAAACGTTATCACCTCCTGCTCTTGTTCTACCTTTACGGCTTTCTTGTTCTCACTGGGATCAACACCGTTTGCTAACAGCTTACGCGCTTCATCCCGACGTGACCTAGCATCCGCCAGCGAGACTTCGGGGTATTTCCCCAGCGCCAGCATCTTCTCTTTACCACCAAAGCGATAACGAAGTCGCCAGTATTTGGAACCGTTAGGGTGAACCAGCAAAACCATGCCGTCACCATCGGTAAGCTTATAGGCTTTTTCTTCAGGCTTGGCCGTACGAACCTTCACATCACTCAGAGCCATGATGAGTATCCTTTCAAGGGTTCTGTGTGGGTACAAACATTATCGAACCGGGATATACCCGCAGATGTACCCACATCAGTAAGTTGATGTAGATTGAATCAGGTTGACTTAGGTTGAGTGAAAAAGCGAGGAAAGCCTTACGGATACTGGATTTCAGGCACAAAAAAAGACGTCCGTTGACGTCTATTGATGTTCCGATGGTGCCGAAGGCCGGACTCGAACCGGCACGTATTTCTACGGTTGATTTTGAATCAACTGCGTCTACCGATTT